>SKEC01000871.1_pt1 | contig 26600 bp, 26 predicted proteins | sample 4826641 | NCBI WGS metagenome assembly SKEC01 (sample SAMN11008819, study PRJNA524170) | human gut metagenome | biome: Human fecal sample; material: Feces; isolation source: fecal sample from pouch patient p18, p21 | host: Homo sapiens | place: Israel: Tel-Aviv | collected 2015-12-22
GTAATACTTTCTTTTGTGACATATAGGACAACTTTCAACTATATTTTAATCGCTGATTTTCAAATGCTCAATATCACATCATATGACATTTTATGACAACTTTTTATTTATGATGTTTTACTAACAAAAAATATTTCTATCGCTTCCAGCTTAAAGCTATACACCATATTGTGGTTATTCTATTTTATAAAATACTATATATTGTGGTATATTTCAAGTATAAAAAAGCAGGTATATTTCAACCTGCATTTTTCTATTCTGCTTCTTTCAAGCTGTTATATATTTCATCCGAGAAAATGCCAAGTACTTTTCTCTTCATTTCATCATTGCTTAGTAATAAGCTGAAAAGTCTTGATTCTGCTCCAATCCCTCTATTAATGCATCATCTATGTTGTCAAAATATGCAAATTCAAAATCTTTTTCTGTATTGTTCTTTGCTGATGTTTTTAGCTTCTCAGATTTCATCATAATATCTTTTATCTGAAGCATTGCTTTTACTGCTACATCATTATCATATTCTTTTCCTGCTATACTGTTGATTTCTGCTATTATCTGTGATAGTTTCTCCTCTTTATCTTCTGATAGCACAAAATGGTCTGCTGTCGGAAGTTTCGTAACAGGATCAGATTTTAATTTTGATTTATGTTCGGTTTTCTTCTTCTGAACAAAATTCATAGCTGTTATCTTTCCATCTAAATTAAATCCACCGCCTTTGTCCTTTTTTATTTACCCTACCAAATAACTGTATTGTGGTTGGCTTTGGTGTTGCTGTAAATGCAAATACAGATACATTTTCTTGTTTTCCATGCTTTGCAATTTCTTCTACAATTAAATCCTCAGTTGTACTTTCATCTATACTTACTTCACCAGATCCAAGTGTCATTGTCACAGCCGCCATATCTTTTCCTGCTGTTGATGAAAGTGCTTCGTCTATGATTACTGCAAACTTCTTATTTTTCAAATTAGCCACATCATCTACAATATATGGAAATTTCTGAATAGTTGTTGCTATAATCTTTGTATTTCCATCAAGCGCAATAGCAAGATCGGACGAGTTACATTTTTCATCCATAACTTTTATAAGTCCAGATTTATGCTCCATCCACATAATTGCCGCTTGTAACTGCCTATCTACAACTATCCTATCAGTAACAATAATGATATTATCAAAAATAATTTTGTTATCCGCATCATGAAGTGAAGATAATCGGTAATCAAGCCAAGCAATAGAATTTGTTTTTCCAGATCCTGCAGAATGTTGTATTAAATAATTCTGTGTAGAACCATTTTCATATACATCTGCAAGTATCTTATGTAATACATCTCTTTGATGGAATCGAGGAAAAATAATATTTTCTTTTATCTTCTTTTTACCAGTAGCCTCATCTTCCTTTTCTTTCACTTCAATAAACATAAATTTGCTTATGATTTCAAGAATAGAATCTTTTGTAAGTACATCTTCCCACATATAGAAAACACTATATTTATCTTCAAATATTGGATTTCCTGCACCTGCATTGACACCTTCACCATTACCCATATTAAAAGGTAAAAAGAATGTTGCATCTTTTTCAAGTTTTCTAATTAATGGAACTCCTTCTTCTTTTTCTACATAGTTTTCCGTCATAGTAGTAACTAAACCAATAGATATATTTGATAAATATTTAGTTCTAACAACATTCCATTCTTTAGGAATTCTTACGATAGCATGAATACCACTATCTTTCATTTCTGCCATACTAATTACCTCCGAATAATTTCTTAATTCTTGAATCAACGGAAGCCTCTAATTCATTGAATCTTTTAGCAAGTTCATCACTTGATACAGGAGCTTGATATTTATAAAAATATCTTGTAAATGGTATCTCTGCACCAGTCTTTATTACAGGATTTTTCTTTCCTAAATCTTCTTCAAAAAATGCTTTCGCATCTGGTACGTGTGGTAAAACTTCGCTTGCCATATAATCATCAATATTTATTTTCCATGGTACTATTTCTGTATCTTTTGTTTCTGTATCATAGAGTACATTGCCTTTTTTATCTTTCTGAATATCTGCTGTCTTATCCATGAATATTGCAAGCTCGCGCTCGGCCGGATCTTCGTCATTCATAAACTGTGGAAACATAAGGTTAGGCACCAGCGGAATCTGTCCCTGCTCCATTGCGAAGCGACAATACTGCTTAGCCTTTTCCGTATTAGTAGTTACATCGCCGGAGTACGCGCTTGCCACATATACAAGCGGACGATACTTTCGGTCTTGGTTTTTGATATCATTCGTCATATCAAACTGCCTCCTTATAAAAGAAATTGCCGAGGTCACCCTCTAACGGGTAGCCTCGGCAGGTAGTTAAATCTGACGGTCTTTGTAATTTTCTTTGAGCTTCTGTGCAGCACGCTTTAATTTCTGTGTGATATTGTTCTCGTCTGCACCGATCCTCGCGGCATACTCACGTACCGTCTCGCCATCCAAGCGAACTGCAATAAAGGCGTCGGCCCACTCAGGCTTCTTAATAAGAACCTTCCTGACCCATGCACACACTTCCTGATATTCGAAGTTGTGCTCATGCATCTCAGCATCAGTTGTAGTAAGCAGATAATCCATGATGTCGAAAGCCGCGTCATCAGGATCAGCCTGAATATAACCACGCCTACCGTCCATACGCTTACGCTTCGGTGTTGGATCAATGTGGCGAGTCTCACGATGCCAGATGTTATACTCCGGCCTGTTGTACTGCTCATCGAACGCGTCTTGAATACGCTGCTCACGTTCCTCCTGGGAAAGTCCTTCACCTTCGAGGGACAGACTAACCCAAAGCTGCTCGGTTGCCTCTGCGTCCAGTTCAATTGTCTGGAACTCCTGCTCATAACGAATCTTTAATCTCATCTTTGCATCCTTTCCGTCCTTACCCGAGAACGGTGGGATGCAAAAAGAGCTTGTGGTGAAGACGGCCACGGGCTCTGACAATCCAAAAATAGGCGCAGAAAACTAACGGTGGGGCATCTTCGTTTCTGGAGCGGTCATAAACCGCTACCTAAACTCTCTATGCTCCCATCGTCCTCTGGCGCCTTATGGACTATGAGAATCTTTGATTTTGACGACTGACCTATTTCAATCGTCAAGGAAAGGATATCTGATTTGGTTTTCTTTTAAGAGGAACCTAAAGTTGCTATTTTGGGCATAAAAATAAGGCTCTGTGTACCTTTTCGATACACAGAGCCTTGCTCTTACTGTTATTATCAAGAGGAACCTAAAGTTACCCTCGACATGATTATTTTTATGAAGTTTTTTGATTTCGTCTATCTGGGATTCCTGGTTGATGACATTTCTCCAGGATCATATTCCACTGCATGATTGTACCTTCTCCGTAATCAAGGCACAAATTATAAGCACGATCACGTGGACTATCTCCAAGTGTGTAACTGCACGACTTTAGGAGATGCTCACTATATACCCTTGGTAAATTGAGTCCTATACAAACCGCCATGACATTTTCGATAGGTGGTGTTTTCTTTCCGGCACGATAATTTTTAATCGTTGTATCACTTAAGTCAGAACGCTCAGCGAGTTGCTCAACCGTGATGCTCTTTCGGTCCATATGATAAGTCAGAATTTCCCAGAATGCTTTAAGGCGCTTCTGCTGCATCTCTAACATAACAGCATCCTGCTTTTCCTGCGCTGCAAGGATCAGATCAATTTCTTTTCCAAGCTCATCTGCGTTCTGCAGAGATTTATGATTAAAATCTTTATCATACTCATGCTCAACGTAGTTTTCACTCTTAACCTCTTTGCTGAGATATGACTCACCGTAGAATTCATACTTATCCTGCATCTCCCGCAGATAAGATGTGCTCTTAAAAGAAAACTTCAGGCAGCATTCGTCAGCATGTTCACGGGCATAATCTGAAAGCTTAAGTTCAGCTCTATTACCTATGAAGTCGATGCTTATGTACTTTGGATCGTTGATGCAGACAACATAACCAAGGTATATGTATTTTCCGGAATTGATAAGCTCAGCAAACTCAGGATTATTCTGGTAGATTTTTTCATAGCCGGCCATATCAATTACATAGGTCTGACGCTTTTCCAGGTTACCATTTTCGAATACAAACGGCTCGTACCACTTACCATCCACGAAAACAAAAGCTCCGTCGGCTGCTTCAAGTCCAAGCTGTCGTGCGCGCTGTTTTGCTGCGAACTTTGGTACATCGAACAATTCCGCGATGCTGCAAAGAGCATTCTCGACAATATCTCCTGGAAACTGATTTTTATCCTCTGTCGCGCTAATCTCAGCAAATGCCTCCCGCATAAGGTTAAGTGGCATTGCAATGCGAATAGCGAGAGCATTTGCCTGCCACTCAGCATACCAGTGGGCCTTCTGCGCCATTGTCATGCTTTCTTCGTAGCGGCTCGGCTCTACTTCACAGGACATCATGTCGGATTGAGCATCCAACAAGGCCAGCAATTTGAAATACTTCTGATGCAGATACCAATGAATGATCTCATGAGCAATTGTAAGTCGCTGTGTTCCGTCAGTACCGAGATAATATTTATCACGGCTTATCAGCATGGTCCCTGACTCAATAACCGAATTTTCTTTTTTTATCTCTCCCACATATGGCAGAGTTTCATAAACAGTTGCGGTAGCCTTTCTGAAGTACATGCGGCCAAAACAATTATCCGGTAAATCAGCTAAGTAATACTTGATCTCAAAAGCTTCCAAGATGTGCGCTACAGGCAATTTGTATCCGTCATAGATGGCATCACAACAATAGAAATCGGTAAAATCATCCGCAGTTTCTTCCAAAGAGGCTGTATAAATGTAGGGAACAAGGAACTGATCGAGAGCACTTTCTTTCTCAAACTTTCCGTTGTGAAACTCCTTAACATCAAGAACGGTCACATCAACAAGCCCGTCCCTGAGAATTCCCTGCAAGTAAACGGTAAACCACCGGCATTTGCGGTCGGCTTCATATTCTTTTGTACCGAGCCCAAGTTCTACAATATCAGCAGACAAGCCGACATCCATCTTTACGATCGGTCCTGGCGCGTCATGGCAGGTAAGAGCTTTTACCTCGACGTTTTCAATTTTATGTTTGAGCAAAGAAAGCACGTTGATGCTATGAAAGCCACCGCCATCATAATTGCCATTAACGAACTTCTGTATTTCACTTGTAAAAAGCTCTATGTAATTCGCCTGTAAATAGCTTTTTAGATCAGGATACTTCGCCATTCACCGCATCACCTCGTCTTTCTAATGCAGGTGACGCTTTCACGCCACCTGCATTGATTCTTAATAGTACTGTTCAATATAGCTGTATGCTTTGTCAAAGACTTCCTTGTCCTTAATCTTGTATTTTACCCATACAACACTACGAAGAGCCTTCTTAACCTCCTGGCGGCCACCGGTAGTGTTCTGCCAACCATCGAAACGGACAATTTTTACGATATCGTCAATTTCTGTAACAATGCGCTCAACAATGACCGGAGTATTAGTGTTCTTCACGCCATTGAAAAGTTCCGTAAGAGCTGCTTTACCCTTATCGACTTCTTCCTCGGGTACAACTTTCTTCTCAGCCTGTGCTGCTTCTCTTGCGAGTTCAAGCAGCATCTTCAGGAATTCAATACTGTTGATAGGGCCCTGTTCGTGCTGCTCACGAAGCTTCTCCAGCTTATCTCCCAGACGCATGAACTTCACCGACATCCATGTTGGAGTTCACAATTTCCATTGTCTTAGGTCCGAGTGCAGCCCAGATAAGACCACCGCCGCCATTAGTAGGCTTTACGGATTCAAACACCTTAGTCAGCCAAACGTAGTCAGCCTGAATAGGTGAAAGCATCGGATCAGGAGAGACTGCGTTCCATGCACGGTTAAGCACCTGGTAGTCTGCCGCAAACTTATCCTTCTCAGCGTTTGTAGGCAAGCACTCCTGTGCCGCCATTAAGCCTTCCCAGCCATCTACGGTACGGTCAACACCCATGAAGTAACTCAGACACTTTCTAAGGAGCGCAGGAATCTGCTTCTTCACTTCCTCAATGTTTGTGATGACCTTCTTCATGCTGCCTTCGTCGAAGTCCAGAGCCTTGGCCACGTTATCGAAGATACCGATGTAGTCGACAATCAAGCCGTAGGTTTTACCCTCATCGAAGGTACGGTTTGTACGGCAGATTGCCTGCAGCAAGGTATGATCCTTCATAGGCTTGTCCAAATACATAACCTGAAGTATGGGAGCATCGAAACCTGTTAGCAGCTTAGCTGTTACAATGACGATCTCAAGCGGATCGTTAGGGTCTCTGAAGCGATCGAGAACCTTTGCTTCCTCGTCCTTTGAACGACGGTATTTCTTATACTCGTCCGCCTTATCATCGTTTGTATCCATAACAATTGTTGAGCACTCTTCGCCGAGCAATTTATCGAGCTCCGCTTTGTACTTCAGGCAGCAAGGACGATCGTAAACAACCACCTGTGCCTTATATCCGTTCGGGCGGACTTTTTCAGTGAAGTGCTTTGCAATGTGCGCACAAACCTTATGTATACGCTTCTCGTTATACATGATGCGCCGGTTGTCGAAGAAGAATACAATTCCTCAGCAGAGACTGATGAAGAAGAACACAATTCTTCGTCGCTCTCCATTCCTACACAATTCTGTCTTTCATCGTCTGCTTTCATCTCATAACTAACATTCAATGGTAAAGTCTGATCAGCCATAATCAAGCCCTCCTTATGAATGTTTTTATATCATTGCACCTGCTACTGATAAAACAGCAGGTGCCTTGCTACCTTAAATAGTATACCACAATCTATGCGGTCTTTGTTGTGCTTTTTTCAGATTTGAACCATGCCTTTGCATTCGGGACAACACTGTTGCCATTCCCTTTCATAACAAAGGTCAGCTTAAACGGATCTACCGTGCCATCATCATTGGTTTCTCCAACGATAACCTTCTCCACAATACTTTCAAATACAACTCTATCGAACTCATCCAGAATATCTCCATCCGAAAGTGCTTTCTTAAGGCTTGCCATTCTCTTGCTGACATCCTTCTGATTAGAGACATTATCCTGAAGAATTCTAATAGACTCTTTTGTCTTCTGGATTTTCATGGTCAGCTCCTCATACTTTTCATCATATGCTTCCTTAGAAATTCCTTCATCCAAATATAAGTCCGTAAGCCTCTTTCTGCGCTGCTCCAAATTATCCAAAGCTTTCTGCTCCTTTTTTAATCTGCCGATATCCTCATTATTCGTACTGATTCCCTCAATCGTATCAATAACGGAGTCTATCACATCATCAAAGCTTCCAGCTAACAACTTATATGCCTCAAGAAATGCATTCCCTAATATGGATTCACGCATCGACTTACTGTTCGGGCAGTTATGCTTTCCTTTATTAGCGGCATTTCTGCAATACCAGACCGGTGTTTCATATTTTGAACCGCTGTGAAGGGTGCGCCTTGTAAGTTTCGTACCGCAGAAGCCACACTCGCACATGCTGGAAAATGCATATTTCTTAGTGTACTTTTCCCTCTTGCCATCAGCCTTCATATTTGATGGATGATTACGGGACAGACGAATTTCTTTCGCCTGCTCCCATACTTCCCTGCTTACAATTGGCTCATGGTGATCATGGACATAATACTGTTCTTCCTCACCGAAATTTTCAATACGTCTCTTGGAAATCGGATCTGTGGTAATGATTTTCTGCAACAGCAGGTCACCTTTATACTTCTCATTCTTGATAATGCCTCGGACACCGCTGTCCGTCCATTTTACCACACCTTTTTTATTTACTTTTCCAAGTGCCTCCAGTCGTTTTGCAATGGTATAAGTACCATATCCCTGTAAATACAATTCAAAAATCAGTCGCACAGTTTCCGCCTCTGCTTCATTAACTGTAATTGTCTTATCCTCCGGATGATAATCATAACCAAGACAACCGTTAAAGCCCATCAGTTCTCCACGCTTCATCTTCATCTTAATGCCCAGTTTCACATTTTTTGATGTGGATTCCACTTCGTTCTGAGCCAGCGTTCCCATAAGTGTAAGCATCATTTCCCCCTGTTCCGTCAAGGTATTGATATTCTCTTTTTCAAAAATCACTGCAATCCCTTTTCCCTTTAAAAGGCGCACATACTGCAGGATATCAACCGTATTTCTGGAAAATCGTGATACAGACTTTGTCATAATCACATCAATTTTTCCATCCATACAATCCTGAATCATGCGTTGGAACTGCTCACGCTTATCGACCTTTGTTCCTGTAATCGCTTCATCCGCATAAATGCCAACCATAACCCAGTCCCGGTTTTCCGATATCTTGTCCTGATAATACTGCTTCTGAGACTGGAAACTCTCAAGCTGCTCGTCACCATCGGTGCTGACACGCACATATGCCGCAACTCTCTGTCTTGTGATAACAACCGGATTGCCCTCATAATCCCTCTTACGAAGAATTGGCCCATCCACTGTCTTAATTACTTCTACTTCTGCCATAATAAAATCCTCCTTAAATTGAAATCTTTGCTTCGTGTTCCTCTTAGCATCAAGCTTACTTAAAAATGAAAATATGAACGAACGTATACAAGCGGTTGTCTAAGCAACCCTTTTTCCTGTACCGGTCTTGAAATATTCCGACTCCAGAATGTGATATGAACTCATAATCCTATTCTTTGCCCGAATATATTCATTTTCCGAAATCAGCCCAAGGCGAACCAGTTTTCTAAGCACCGCCATTTTCTTGCTGAATTCCAGACACTTTCCTGCATCCATCTGATACCACTCCATAGCAAAACCTCCTCTCAAAATACTGTTTTTCTCGAATTACAAACAACCAATCTCACATACACTAGCAATTGCTATTCACAGCTACTCCGTCAGCATCAGCAAACAAATATTCGATTTTTATTAAATAGTTGTAGAACATACGTTTGTTTTGTGTTATACTGATTGTATGAATCATTTCACTTTTAATGTTCGAAGTAATATATTTATATTTAAAAAGATTACTCTCTCACTTATGGGAGATTTAGAAGTGGTTTTGCGGAAGTGTTTTTGAAAAAAGTCAGATTTATTGTAAAAAGAAAACTTTGCAGAAGTGATTTTGTGAACAATGAACTTTAATTATTTTGAATAAGGCAGGTATTACAGATAAATGAACCCTACAAAACATCAGGAATTACTAGACTTCTGGGAGTACGAGCATGGCTTCGATAACGAAGATGGTGCAACCTCAATAGAGGAGGATATTTCCTATGAAGCATCCCGGCAAGAATTACAAATTGAATTAGAACATTTTAATGAAATGGATTTGGACCAAGAACTACATCCCATAAAGGATGATGACTTTCAGATGGAAGACGAGCACTCAAATAAAACCATGTTAAAAAGAGAGCTTCGTGCCATTGCTTTAAAGCGACTAGAGGACAGTGCCCGTACTGTTTCAGATTTTGAGGAAGTGATAAAGGAATGGGATCATCTGGATGACAACCGGGAACGAAAAGAACGCTACCACGAAATAGGCAGGGAAAACATAGACAGCAAGAAGGATGTGGCGCCTCTTGCTATTATTATCCCGGCTCCTATCAATCATGCTTACTGGCGACAGCTTATGAAGGGAGACTTTATAGACATCATTTCTAACTGCCCTTATGAAATGCACAATTCTCTTTCCGATGAGGACTATTCCAAGATTATTTACGACTTAAAGGACGACCACAAGGAGCTGATATACTTCCTATATCTTAGGGATTTTACAACTAATCAGCTTGCTGCCCTGCGTAATCAGAGCGACAGAAATATCCGTGGAATCCGCTCCACTGTCCTTGGACAGATTGAAAAGAAAGTACTTCTTGTACTGGCTGACAGGCTTGGACAAGATTTCCCTTTTACCGGTGAGGAACGGGATTTTCTGTCCAAACATGCAAAAGATTTACCGGCAGCCCTTGAAAAACTCGACAAAGAAAAACTTGCACTCCTAAAAAAGATTGGGGTTATAGCGAGAAAGATTGCAAGGGAACAGGCAAAGCTGGAACCAAAACAAGATAAAAATAATGCAAATGATAAAAAAGCTGTTTGAAAATGCACACGGACATGTTATTATAGTAATAGTTTTTACAAAGAAAGGAATTACAATGAAGGATATCTTTCAGAACTCCAGTTCAAACTGGGTACGATATAATAAATATGAATGGCGCACTTCTGCAGATGGGAAATGTTATATCACCCCTGCAGCCGATGCCAAGCCATCCATCTACAATCCTATCAAGGATTATGAGAAGCTGGTGCTGACCGCAATCAATATCGGTACTACCGCCATGAACAAGGCAAGCGAATCAGAATTAAAAGAAGCCATTATGGGCTTTGTGTCCGAGTACGGTATGCTGGGACTTATGACAGCACTTCCCACCACACCGGACTTTATTACATATGAAGCAGTCTATCTGCCGAAAAATCATTTCATCAAAGAAGAAAATATTTCGACGGAAAGATATCTGTCCTGCTTCTTCCCTTTCGATAAGATTGATTTCCGTAAAAAAGGCAGCGAATCCTGTTGGAATACAGACAGCCCGGAAATGATGGCACTTATTATGACAATGAAAAACAAGCCACAGGCAGTGATGATGAGCTTCCAAAGAGAATATGCCGAATCCTATGACTGGCTGATTGAAGTATTCCGTGACTGGGCATTTACCTTTTTCTCAAGCTTTTTGTATTATCAAGACTATGACAAGCTGGATGAAAACGAACGAAGCCTCTATCGTCAGGGAATGGCTGCGTTTGGCGGTGTAGCTGCCACCTATCACATTGAACTGCGTGAACGCCCTACCTTAATTTGGGATTTCAATTCCTTACTGTTATGCATACAGATGATGTTTTCCTTTATGCTGACCGATGACGATTCCAGCCTGAAGGTATGTAAACACTGCGGCAAGGCATTTGCTGCCACAAGATCAAACATGGAATTCTGCTCTCCACAATGCAAGAATCAGTATAATGTATATAAGAGCAGGGCGAAGAAAAATAATACACCAGCACAGGAGGACTGATTGTATGAGAAATTCAAGCATAATTATGTACACAACCGAAGATGGCTTAACCAAGATAGAAACTACCTTTGATGAAGATACTGTATGGCTGTCACTAGACCAAATGGCAGAGCTTTTTCAAAGAGATAAATCTACTATCTCAAGGCATATCAAAAACATATTTGAAGAAGGTGAATTACAACGAAATTCAGTTGTTGCAAAATTTGCAACAACTGCCTCTGACGGAAAAACATATCAGGTAGATCACTATAACCTTGACGTCATTATCTCCATCGGCTACCGTGTGAAATCCCACCGTGGTACACAGTTCCGTATCTGGGCTATGGGAATATTAAAGGAATATATGAAAAAAGGATTTGCCTTAGATGATGACCGACTAAAAAGACTAGGCGGAGGCAACTATTTTGACGAATTGCTCGCCCGTATCAGAGACATCCGTTCTTCCGAAAAAGTATTCTGGAGAAAGGTTCTGGAAATCTATGCAACCAGCATTGATTATGATCCCCATACTGAAAGCTCTGTCCTGTTCTTCAAACAGGTGCAAAACAAAATGCACTGGGCTGCCCACAAGCATACCGCCGCAGAAGTAATCTATGAGCGTGCCGATGCAGAAAAAGAAAATATGGGGCTTACCTCGTGGGAGCATGACGAAATCCGTCGTTCTGATGTAGAAGTAGCAAAGAACTATCTTACTGAACAGGAGCTTGATGCTCTCAATAAGATTGTCACCGCCTACCTTGATATTGCTGAGGTACACGCCCTTAACAAAGAACCTATGTATATGAAAGACTGGCTGGAAACCATTGACGATTATCTGAAAATGACCCGACGTGATATTCTTACCAGCAGCGGTCGCATCAGCCATAAACAGGCTATCGAAAAAGCTCATGCGGAATATGATAAATATAAGAATCAACTGGATGATACCCTCTCTCCAGTTGAAAAGGATTTTATTGAAAGTATCGGTATGTTAGAACAAATTACAGACAGCTCAAAAAAGTAGCGATTATGAAGTGGTTGCCCTTGCTGAATTGTGAATATCTCTTGGGTGTTAAAAAGGAAAAATAAGCAGTGATCTGAATTATAACTCACAGACCACTGCTTAAATTTTTATTAAAGCGATACACTACTCCCCATACAGTCTGTATGTAAATCGGTTTACTCGGATTATCTTCTATTTTCTCACGCAGGTTGCTGATATGGCTCATGACAATATTATAATCACCAAAATATGGCTCTTTCCAAACAATATTATATATTTTCTCCTTGCTAAATACCATTCCAGCATTTTGCGCTAACAGTAAAAGAATCTCAAATTCTGTAAAAGTAAATTCTATTTCTTTGTTTCCTTTTACCGTCAACTATTTTTCCAAAATTGACATTTCAACAAATACAGAATATACTATTTTTATTACAGGCGTAAGATTTAAGGAGTGATTTACATGAAGAATTTACCACAAATTTCGGAAGCAGAATTTGAAGTTATGAAAATTGTATGGAAATATGCCCCCATTAACACCAATGAAATAACAGAAAAATTACTGCAGTCCACAAACTGGAGTCCCAAAACTATACAAACACTTATTAAACGTCTTGTTACTAAAGGTGTACTCACTTATGAAAAACAAAGTCGTGTTTTCGTTTATACTCCATTAGTAAAAGAAAGTGAATATATTTGCCAAGAAAGTAATTCCTTTCTTAATCGTTATTATGACGGAGATATTACAGCTATGTTATCTGCATACATAGAAAATGACAAACTGACAGAACCAGAAATAGAAACGCTTCGCTCTCTTCTATCCAAGAGAGGAAAAAAAGGAGGCGATTAACATGGCTAATTTCATGATACGCTTTTTATTATGCAATGTATTGATCAGCGGTATCGTTGGAATTCTTTTGATAGCCAAATGGGTATTCAGAAACAACTTGTCCAGCCGGATGCAGTATAATCTATGGTTGCTGTTACTCGGACTTTTAGCAGTGCCTTTTATCCCCTTCCGTCTAATTAGTTTTCCGCAAATTTTCTCATGGCTCAGTAGCGTAAGAAACTCTTCCGCTTCTCATGACGATGTTGGTGCAAATAATGTTATGGATACCGGTTTATCCGGTACTACAAATTGGATGAATGACTTTGCCCTTTCTGTAAATAAAGACACGCCATCAGTTACCGGGTACATTTTATTGAGTATATGGATTGTGGGAATGCTTGTGATGATGATATTGGTAATCAAATCTTCTCTTCGTTTACGCACTATAAAGAGATCTGCACTTCCCCTTCAGAATCCGAAAGTTCGCAGACTGTATAACAGATGTTTGAATGAGATGAAAATAATAAGGAATATTCCTGTGTACAGTACCGCTTTTTTGAAATCCCCTATTATCGTAGGATTTTTGAAGCCATGTATTTATCTGCCAATTCATTTAATCTCAGATTATCATGAATCTGATATGAGATATATGCTATTGCATGAACTGCAACACTACAGACATAAGGATGCCATTGCCAATTATCTTATGAACTTTGCCGGAGTGCTTTATTGGTTTAACCCCTTTGTCTGGTTTGCACTAAGAGAAATGCGTAATGACAGAGAAATTGCCTGTGACACTTCTGTTCTAAAAATGCTTGAAGAGGACGATTATGAAGATTACGGAAATACGCTGATTAACTTTATAGAAAAGGTCTCCTTTTCTCCTTTTCCTTTTGCCGCCAGCCTTAGTGGAAACATGAAACAAATGAAGCGTCGCATTATCAACATTGCCTCTTATGAGAAACCAACGTTTTGCAAGAAATTAAAAGGCATGACTGCTTTTATACTGACCACAGTTCTAATAATGGGACTTACACCTTTTATTTCTACATATGCAGCGGACGAAAGTCGCTACCAATGGAAATCTTCCTCAGAAAATATTTCATATGTAGATTTTTCTAAATACTTTGGAAAATACGAAGGAAGCTTTGTTTTATACGATCTTAGAAATGATGTCTGGAGCATACATGATATAGAACATGCTACGCTACGAGTTGCGCCGGATTCCACTTACAAGATATATGATGCTTTATTTGGATTGGAAGAAGGTGTCATTACACCACAGGATTCTTTTATTGCATGGAATGGAGAAAACTATCCGTTTGAAGCATGGAACGCTGATCAGACCTTGCAGTCTGCTATGGCTTCATCTGTGAACTGGTACTTCCAATCAGTGGACGAACAACTTGGTACTACTTCCGTTTACGATTATATCAAGGAAATCGGATATGGAAATAAGAACATGAGCGGTGATTTCTCCACCTATTGGATGGAGTCTTCCTTGAAAATTTCTCCAATAGAGCAAGTCGAACTTTTAACCCAGCTGCAGAATAACAACTTTGGATTTGCTCCTGAAAACATCAATGCAGTAAAAGATTCCATCTGCCTTTCTTCTTCCGATGCCGGAACATTCTACGGAAAGACCGGAACCGGACGTGTGGATGGCCAGGATGTGAACGGATGGTTTATCGGTTATATCGAAACTGCAGATAATACATACTTTTTTGCTACCAACATTGGTGCAGACAGCGATGCTACCGGAGGCAACGCAACTGAAATAACCATGTCTATCTTGTCTGACATGAATATCTGGAAATAAAGAATCGGGTAAAGGTCAATCTCTGACTTTTACCCGATTTTTCTTAATTCGCTATCTGAACAAGCCCTTTGTATTCCCATGTCGCTCCATAATCAGTTGACTGAAATACAATCCCATCTTTCTCCGCTGCATCTGTGGTAACCGTTATCGTCAATGTGTCGTCCTCTTTTTCAGGCATATTCAGGTAATCAAAATCCTCCACCGTAAATCCGCAATCGATAGCGATTTGTGGTAATTCTGAAACAAGATCCATTGGAAGTTTCATTTCTTCAAAGGCCCTTCCGCCATCGCGAGTGACATATAAGCGGGAATAGGACTGGGATGCGCCTGTAATTCCTGCAACCCCAAAGTTCTCATCATAAAATATTAAACCTTCTGCAACTCCCAATTGTCCACTGAACGGATCATCATTTATGCATTCCCAAGTAGAACCACCATCCATTGTCTTTTCCATTACATAAAATCTGCTTCCGGCAGCTGCATCCGTTATCACCAAACGCCATCCATTATTTTCATCTAAAAAGAAATACATAGTTCCATCACTTTGATCCACAGTCCAACTTTCTGTATCTTTAGCATCCTCCACCTGCTGCATCGTATTCTCCTGCTTCAATTCTTGTTGACTGACGTACTCAGGCTCCATAATATATCGAACAGGTGTGACACTATTTAAATCAGGAATATGCAAAGATACCTCAAACCCAACGATTTCTCCACCGCTTCTAAGCTGAGTAAAATTGCCGGTTCCTGTTTCAGTTCCATCACCATCTGCATCTCCCGAAATATATTGTAAGCCTTCCTCTGAACTAAAAGATCTTCGCCCCATATAGAGTATTTCATAAATCTGCTGCTCTTCAAATGTTTCAGCCCACGCCTCTACCTGACTCGTCCAGTCTGAATTGTTCAAAATTTCAATCATTGGAGACAAACGCATATCGTCACTATATTCTCCATTCACATTACCATCTATCCAAACAGTCATATCATTACTGCTGTCTGCGTCATAATCAATAAGATACGTTTTTTTCTCTCCAGCCTCATTTTTTCCATATATGAATGCATAAATCCTTTGAATCGTTCCGTTTTCATCAAATGACACCTGATATTTATTTGCAATATAGAGTTCTTCCGGCAGTTGCAATGCTTCATCCAAATCCATCAGAATCCCTTCTACACCATCCTCAAAAAGATTATTATGCTCCAGTTCTACTTCTTTTTTACGCATCCACTCATCAAGTTTCCAAGACAGTGCCCCGTGATACGGAACTGCAGAATAAACGATACGTCCACCAAAGAATAAAGTTGCTGCTATAAGGAGTATCATTTCCGTATAGAAAAGTTTCTTATTTCCATTATCTCCTGAATTAACTTCTTGATTATGCCTTTTCGAAATCAGCCAGAGAACCACTGTGCCAACCAATCCTATTATACCTAACGCCAACATCGGTATATGCCTTCTCAAGCCACCATATTGACATAGATGCCAGAATTGATACAACATAAATATATATAGTATTAAACTTACTTTTCCCGTGATTTTATAAATATATTTCATGTAAGTCTCCTTTCTTCATATCTGTAAAAATACCATAAAACACCAGTATTATCAAATCATTCTTTAATACGGTATTGGTAATCTGGTATATGCATAATTCCATCATCAAGGATTTCATTCCCCAAATATTGAAAGCTACCATCATCAGCAAACTTTACTGTAAGTTCATGGGTTATGACCGCATCATCACAAATGACCATATCACACACCGCATCCACCGTTAATGTCACTGTTCCATCCTCATTTTCTTTGATATCAATAACCTCCGGCAGCGAAGTTCCAAAAAAAGTTGGTGCATAGTTAAGGCAGCCTTGTCGTACCCATACGTAAGTCTGATTTTTTTCATCAAATACCGCATATTCCTGAATTTGCTCTGCTGTTACCGGAAGATATTCCATGATCAAACTCTCAAATTCTTCTTTTGGTATTCCATTTGAATAATCCTCTGCATCAAACGCTTTCTGATGTTTCATGGCATACAGATATTCATACATTCCATTATAGTCCAGTTTTTCCATATGGTCAGTATCCCAATTCGAGCATAAAAGATTATTTCCCTGATACCCCAGACCTTGTACGCATCGTTCTGACATTTCCCGTTGTTCCTTAGATAATGGCTTTATTCTTACCAGACAGCTTCCGTCAACAATCTCTGTAACCTCCGGCGGTTTCGGAACACATAATTCATAACAAAACCATCCTTTATCCGTATATTTCCACTCCTTTATCCTTGCATAAGAAATATAGGACAATCCATATGTATCATTGGTGTTCCATGTAGCACACGCACTTATTAAATACATGTCCTTTCCATCAAAAATAAATTTATCTCTGCCAATGCCACCATCTGACTGCAACTCGTAAAGCACTATAAAACCAGCTTTCTCTTCCTGACAGTTTTTAAGAAAATCTTCGACTTTTTTATAATTTTCCATTGCTGCATATGCTTTCATCGTTATAACCGGATACCCTTTTTCTTTTATCCGATCCTGCATTTTATAGATTGTCTTATCATCCAGAACCGTATTAACTGCCTCCCCTTTATCTGCCTGAGTATAAATATCAGAAATAAGCTCCAGAATCATTTTACACTCATCCTCTGCTTCTTTTCTTTCCGGCTCATCTATTGGAAGGTCATAACCTTTTTCCCACTGTTCTGCAACATCTTCTTTTGCATTCTCGTTTTCTTCCGTAGAATCAACATCTCTACTATCCATCAACTGACTATCTGATGTCATATCTTTCCTTATGCATCCACATAACAGGCAACTGATCAGTACAATGAACCAAATACTCTTTTTCATAAATATTGTCCTTTCCATTCAGTCACATTTCCCATATCTCCTCTGCTGATGATGTTCTCGCATTCTTTTCATAAAAAATTCCTGTACTTACAATCATCACCAATAGAATCACAAAAATGATTCCAAACCTTTTTACAAACCATTTCATATCTTCCATCACTGTCCTCCGTATATATCATTCCATTCATCTTCAGTTAAACGCGGCGTATGCCATGTAATGTTGTTATTTTCTTCCTCTGAAACAATGTAATTTGATACATACTGTACTCTACCATCAGATAACGGTCTGACCGTAACATCATGCATATATACATCAGAATCCCCTGCATACGGATATACTACATGAACATTAAGCGTAATCGTTCCATCCGAATGTTCCGTATACCCAACCACCTCGGAATATGGATATTCTGGATACTCTATCTCATAAAATCCTCTTGGTTTATATTCGTATGTTTGAGTTTGATAATCGTAAATAGTTTTTTTCTGCAATTTATCACTGTCGATATTAAAATATTCCATAATTACATTTTCAAACTCTGTTTTAGGAATATGATAAACTGCACCTATGCCTAAGTTATCATCTGCTACATATGGAAATTTTTCATTATGCAACTTTGGATACAACAAATCAAACATATCATAGAAATTCAGTTCTCCAAAATCATCCTCATTCCAATCCACTAAAAACATATTATTTAACTCATATCCTATTGGCAAAAGATATTTTTCATTTAATTCCCGACACTTTGCATCCAATGACAGTATACGAAATGCTACATGCTCTTCTGCAGAACTTAATGTTAATACATACAATTCTTCTGAAAAATAAGTTCCAGAAAACATCAGATATCCATCATCGGTATATCTCCAATAATCGGTTTGATATTCACCTTCATCCTCACTTTTCATAATCCCATCTTTGTATCCGTAATAGCATCTTTTCACATGAACCACTCCTTTTTCTGTCTGTAAATGGTAGACCGAAAATCCTCCCAGACTGCTCACTTGGAGTATTGTCACTTCTGCTTTTTCTTGTTTTTCCACCGAATCACAAAAATCTATCACATTTTGTATTTGTGTCATATCAACTCGATTTTCACAATCAACTGCCGCATATCCACATTTCCCAAATCTTTCTACAACTTTACGTACTGTTTCCATATCATTCAGCTTATTTTTTGTTGTGGCTTCCGCATAAATATCTATCGGAATATTTATAAAATTGTCATCCATTCCTTTCTCACTGACAATTTCAATAGGTTCAGAAGATACTGGTTCTTCTGTATTCCCTTTACATCCCGAAATCCCCATCAAAAAACCTATACTAATTACCAGAAAACCACTTTTCAAGAACCTGACTATCTTTTTTGACAACATAACCGCTTCCACCTCTTCCTTTTACATCTTCTACCATGCTGACGATCATAATAGGACGCTCCATATTCTTGTCCGTTGTAAAAACAGAAAACCATCCCAATTCAGTCCCCGTTGTATCATCTTTTGATGCTTTGATTTCTGCAGTTCCCGTTTTTCCGGCTAATATAGTATCCGTTCTATGTGCTGCATAGCCAGTTCCATGAGGATTGTTTATGACTTCTTTCGTATCCTCCAAAACAGTTTGCGCCACATCCTTTGTAAATGCTTCTTTAATCCAGACATCAGGCATTGCATCTTCCTTATATGTAAGATATGGTTTTATCATATTTCCTTCATTGCAAAATGCAGAATACATACAAGCCATATGCAAAGGATTCACAAGAATCTGACCTTGTCCATAGCCACTATCAGCCAACTGTACCTCTTTTTCAATTTTTTCTGTATTGGAAAACTGCGATTTTGCCATCTTAATATCAAATGGAAGTACATCATTGAATCCCAGTTTTGTTAATGAACTTTCCATATCGTTTTCCCCAATTTTTAATGCCGCCTTTGCAAAATAAATATTATCCGAATAAATTAAAGCATTTTTTAGAATAACCGGCTCATAAGCATGAAGCGTCGTTACATAATAAGATCCCCATGAGGAATCTTTCTGCCAGCTCAATCCTTCATTCCCATAATCCTCATCTGGATCAATTGCCCCTGTTGTTAATCCAATAGCAGCTATGATAGGCTTAAACGTAGAGCCCGGACACCAGACCTGTCGAAAACGGTTATACATAGGTTTTCTTTCATCTTCATTAAGTGCAGTCCATTTTTCATTTGACATTCCCATAATAAAATCATTGTTATCATATGACGGTGTACTGCTTAACGCCAACACTTCTCCTGTATACTGGTTCATAGCAACCGTACAACTCTTATCATCTTTATATTGTTCATATAATTCTTTCTGCAAATCCGAATCTATCGTTAGTTTTATATCTTTTCCATTTTCCACAATCGTGCTTACTACGATTTTTTTCTTATTGCCATTTGAATCAACAATAGAAATAGCACACCCATTCTGTCCCTTTAATTCTTTTTCAAATAACCCTTCCATTCCACTTTTTCCAATCACACTGTTCGATGTATATCCCTCCCCTGCGTGTTCTTCTAAATCTTCTGCTGTAACGTTTTGAACATATCCTACTAAATGTGCAGCAGCCTCCCCCAGTGGGTATTCCCTTACAGTGATATCTGAAATTTTCACACCTGGAATCTCTAATAATTTCTCCTGTCTGTCTTTCTCTGCCAATGTTTCCTGATCTGGCTCAATCGACATCAGTTTTAATTCATTCACCTTTGGAACTGTTTTTAATGGTACAAATGAATCATCTTTTACCCATTTTGCTGCTAATTTTTTTTCTATATCTTCTGTTTTCATTTCCAATAATTCTGCCAACTGGCTGATAGCATCATTCTTATTCTCTAATTCTCCGGGAACTACGCCTATAGAAGAAGCCACTCCCTCGCCTGCAAGCAAGTGACCATTTCGGTCTATAATCTGCCCTCTCTTAGCACTTGTTGTAGACACTTTTACTTTATCTGTGGAATCCAGTTCTGGAAATATCAAAGAATCATTCCATATCAGCTTATATTTGCCTTTTTCCAGTATAAATGATGCCTTATTTTCAAAAGTTACGTTTCCTGCAACAGTATCCATAGATGTTTCATAACAGATCTCTTTTTGTTCTTTATCATAAGATGTGATATGAACTTTCATATTATCTACATCAATTCCCTCATAAATAGCAGAATTACGTTTTACAAAATCTTCCTGACTGATATTCCCAGATATTCCTGCATCAATCATTTCATACATTTGTTCATATTCTCGATTTGAAATATGAGCCATATATGTTTTAAGAACCTTCTCCGGTGATACATCAGGTACACTTTCATACCATACAAAAAAGGCAACCACAGCTGTAATCAAACATAAATTCATGAGCCATATAATGTATATCCTGCTTTTTTTCTTTTTTTTCGTCATAGCATCTCCTTTTCTTACAGTTGTAAGATTTCATTTTAAAAAAAATTGTTCTTTCCATTTAAAAAGTTATGTCAAAGCAATCATGATTTCTTTTTTCGGTAAATACTACCCCTCTCATATCTTACATCTGTAAGATTTAAACGTCAAGTCTTTATTTACTTTTTCTAAACTAATAAAACATCCGGCACACCCTCCAGGAGTGCCAAAAACAACCTTAGCAAGCACTGCCTGTGTCATGACACAGGCGAAATTTCCCACACTTTCCTATCGTCTGTGCGTATGAATTTCCATAGGGAAGTGGCAGAAATGGCAAATCGAAACCGCACCAATCCGGTGCAATTTTATCTCAGCAATGATGAGCAATACATCCTCAACACCAAATTCAAAGCATCCGGCATGAAGAGTATTTCTGCGTTCCTGCGCAAGCTTATCTTATATGGATATGTGTATGATGTTGATTAACAGTTACCTGCGAAATTATAATACGGAGTTGGGACGTATCAGCTCCAATTTAAACCAGATTGCAAAGAGGGTAAACAGCACCGGAAACATTTATCAAGAGGATATAAACGAAGTAAAGGAGTTGATGAATGAGGTATGGCAGTCTGATCAGAATGGTTCGACTTGGAAAACACAGCTTCGACGGGACATCAATTTTTTCATCAAGTCGGCTTCCACCTATGAAGAATTTCTGCTTCTTATGCGGGCAAAAGGTTACGAAATCAAAGGAAAAACTTTTGGAGAAGATGCTGCAAAATATATCTCTTTCCGCCCTCTGGACAAGGAGCGTTTTGTTCGTGGCAGTGCTATGTCTTTAGGGAAATAATACACAAAGGAACATATCCGGGAACGCATCGAAAAGAAACGGGAACGAAAGGCAGTTATCCCGAAAAAAGACTACTCTGCACGCAGGCTCATTGACACCTCGGACGATAAATTTCAGAACAGTCCGGGACTGCAACAGTGGGCGGCAATCGAGAATCTGAAAATCGCCGCACAAAACTATAATGAAGCTGGTTCTCTCTCCGATCTGGAGCATAAGATTACTGTAAAAACCGAAGCCGGACGGTCTGCCAAACAGAGTGTTGTGGAACTGGAACACCGTATGAAAGACCTTGCGGAAATCATCAAATATGCCGAGCAGTACAAAGACAATCGTTCCTATCATATCGCCTACAAAAAAGCCAAGAACCCGGACGCATATTTCCGCAGATACGAGAGCCAGATTATCCTTTATGGCGGTGCAAGGCGTATGCTTGAACAGGCAACAATCTCGTCAAAAGGCGGGCAACTTGCCCGCCTTAAATCTTTAAATTATGCTTTGATTTTTCCAGAAAATATTTTACTTACTTTGTTTTTCATGAGTATGAATACAATTTTTACTTATTTCCGTATCTGCGAAAACTCTTATAAATAAAAGGCAGTAAGGCTATTGCCATCACTGTATACATTACCATTACAAGCGGAATTTGTCGAAATACACAATTCCCAATCTGATAAATAAGTGGGACTTTTACACTTGCCTGTACATTTGTCAAAATTGTTGGTATCAAATTGAAAAGCGTTGTATACCCAGAAAGTGCCCGTCCTATAAATGGCAATAAGCAATATAAAAAGAACGGAATGCAAACAGCGACACTAATTGTATGCATTTTAGCCGCTATTAACATAGACACTACAGCCGCCAGCATACTGGCTATAAATCCACATACAACTGTCAACAAATAGTATTGTCCATATGACATAATGTAAATACTATACGCCTGATACATTTGATAAGGTGTATTCATACCACTGGTTCCCATAATTCCAAAACAAATCACACTAAGTAATATAATTCCCATACAATAAATCATAACTGTCGTAACTATTCCTGCCAGTATTTTTGTTTTAACAGCTTTTGTACGTCCATACTTTGTAGAGAAAAATACTGCATCTGCTTTTGTCTGAAAATCATCTGCAAATATTCCAGCACAAATAAAACCAACTATGATTGCCAGAATAATAGAATACGTTTCTACATACATAATCATAGTATCCCACGAACTATAAGATTCGTATTCTACTGGTAATTTTATTTCATTATATTTCTTTTCCAAGTATTTTTTCTGAACAGAAGTCTTTCCATATTCTTCTGCCATCTTTTCCATATTTTTATGATAAGTGTCATAGAACTCTTGCACATTTTCTTCTGTAATTTGATTCAGAACACTTTCATCATATTCTGCATCCGGTGTTAATACCGATATTATAAAACTCCTAATATCATCTATCGGTTGCAATGTCGTTCCGTAAATTGCATTTTCTTCTGAGGATTGTGTCACCGCATTTTTATTTTGTTCTATAACTTTTCCAAGTTCATCTTCTGTCAATGTCCCTTTCCATGCTCGTCTGTTATCTGTAAGTTTTCTTGTTGCCATAATTCCAGTACTAGCATTTCCATTCTCATCCACATAGCGATTACTTGTAACTGCAAATCCGCTAAAAATGACAGCAAGTATCAATGCCAATCCGATTGCAAATACATTAATTTTCTTTGAAAAAATTCGTTTTAATTCTAATTTAAGCATCTTGTTTTTCCTCCGATTTTTCTCCAAAATAAAATAGAAATGCATCTTCCAGATTTTTTTCTACAGCCACAGCATCTTCTGTTGGCTTTTCTATTGAAATAATTCTAAGCTCTGCTCCGGTTTTTGTTGTTTTTATATTTCCAACCAAATATTCATTCATATATTTGTCTATCATACTTCTCGAAACATTACATTGCCATACCTTTTCTTTCATAGAAGATACTAAATCTTCCGCAGTACCTGCATAAAAAAGTTCTCCATCTTTCATTAACATAATGTTATTCGCAATGTACTCAATATCCGATACAATATGTGTAGACAAGAGCACCAAACGTTCTTCCGACAATTCACTAATTAAATTACGAAAACGTATTCTTTCATTCGGGTCTAATCCAGCGGTAGGTTCGTCCAGGACAAGAATTTGCGGATCGTTTAACATCGCCTGTGCTATTCCTACACGTCTAACCATTCCTCCAGACAAATTCTTCATTTTTCTTTTACTAAATTTTTCCATTCCTACTTGATTTAATAATTGCTTCACTTTTTTTCTGGCAAACGGCATTTTTAACCCTTTTATAGAAGAAATGTACATCATATAATCATATACGGTCAAATCTGGATAATATCCAAAATCCTGTGGTAAATATCCCAGAACTTCTCGGTATTCACCTCCTAGTTTCCATATATCTTTACCATTCCATAATATTTGTCCTTCTGATGGTTGAACAATCGTACAAAGCATACGCATTAATGTGGTCTTTCCTGCTCCATTTACTCCAAGCAGTCCATAAATTCCTTTTTCCATAACACAATTCACTTTATTAACAGCATTTACTTCTCCGTATTGTTTTGTTACATTTTTAAATTCTAATTTCATACGTGTAATCCTCCAAAATTTTTTCATCAAATAGCAATGACTTCTGAACACAAAAAATAAAATATACAAAAGTCAATATCAGCATAGCCACCCATACCGGAGTTACAAGTTTCTGATAAATAACATCATTTGCAACAATCATCATCCATAAACCAACCCATACCAGACAAGAAAGTACTGCTATATATTCTGATTTTTCCCATCTGCTGTACAATACACGAAAACATATACAACATGAAACATTTACCGGAAGCAAAAAATTAACCACCAAATCACTTAACGAGAGTATTGTTGTTTGATATGTAATTGCCAAAAACACCATAACGATCACCAGATCCACTACTCCAAACATTAACATTCTTGCTGTACAAATCTGACGCAGTGTGTAATAAGACGCCTGCTCAATTTCAATCGCACCATTTCTTCTGTTTTTCCAAATTTCCGGGACAATCAGAACCACAAATATTGTGGCAGATATTCCCATAATCCTCATCATATCTTTTATGTCTGACGTATAATTACTCAACCATATCCATAGACACATAAGAACACAACCTTGTAAAATCCACCATCTTTTTTTTATGAATTTTGTCTGCTCATACAAAAATTCAAAATAAGATGTTCTATGCGATTGTTTCGATAAAACCGACTCTGACAAAATATTCTGACATGCTTTTACTGTTTTGTTCTCTGCTTCAGCCCTTACATACTTTTCTTCAATCTCCTCTTTATATTCCTTTATTTGTTGCTTATAATTTTTCATCTTTTTTCACCTCCAACTCTTTCATTAAAAGTTCTTTTGCTCTTCCGATTCGATATTTTACAAGAGAAAGTTTGATATGAAGTAATTCTGCAATTTCTCTTTGCTTCAATTCCTGAAAAAAATATAAAACTGCCGTTTCTCTAATTTCTTCCGGTAACTTTCTCACTGCCTGTTCAATAGTTAATCGGACTCCTAGCTCTTCTACATGATTTTTACTACAGTCCTCTGATTTTAGTAGTTCCTCTGATGGAATATCTTTTTTCTTTTTGTAATAATTTTTAACGATATTTCCGGCAATTGTATAAAGATAATTCTTAACTTTTCCATATTCTTTATATCTATATAAATTGGAAAAGAAACGTGTAAATACTTCTTGTGTCAAATCCTCTGCCTCATAGGGATCATAGATATGTAGCAAACAATATTGATATATACTTGAGTAATATTTTTTGACCAGTTTTTCACAAGCATCTTCATCTCCTGCTCTTGCTAGATGTACTAACAAAGAATCAGTTTTGTATTCCATTCGCAAATTTGCCTCCCTCTGTTTTCTAAATAATATAACAATCCTACTATAAAAAAAGTTAGGATTTTCTTTTGTTTTTATTTATATTTTTCTAAATATTCTTCCAAACATAAATTTTCTTCTTTCATTATTTTAGCGACAGTCGTTCCAACATAACGGTAATGCCATGGTTCATTACTAATTCCTGTTATATCCGTTTTATCTTCCGGATAACGTTTTACAAACCCATATTTATATGCATTTTCGTCTAACCATTGATATACTTTTTCAGAAGAACATTTGTCAGTATCCGCATTAATATCAACACTCAGTCCTAATTGGTGTTCGCTTGTATCGGGAATTGCAACATATTTCTCGGCTCTTTTTTTTGCTTCTTTCGCAGAATATCCTTGTTTTTCATATTCATTGATTTTCTCGTCCATAATTTTTTGTTGTTCTTCTGTTGTTCGATATCCTTCTCTAACAAACAGTGCCAGCCCCTCAGCTCTTGCATCATTAAACATTTGTTGTAATTCTGGATAAATCCGTGAATCTACTTTTTTACCATTCGATAATTCTGTCAATTCTACTTGATAATTATTTGGAATATAATGATTTCGATCGACCAAAATAAGATTCCATTCACCCGAAGTGTCTGCAAAGGACTTTTCTGACTGCAAAATTTTCGGTAATGTTAATTCTCCAACCTGCACATCGATTTTTATTGTTCTCCACATTACAACGGTTATTATGATAGTCATTAAAAGAATGAATACTCGTAAAATATTCTTTCTTCTACGATTGCTGTATCTTCTTTTGTTCATTTTCTCTCCCACACTTTCATTATCAAAATATTTCTACTTTTAATATAATTAACAACCAAAACAACAAAAGAGTTAGTATCTAAACTTATTTATCAATAAAAAGTTTATTTTTT
>SKEC01000902.1_pt1 | contig 25827 bp, 17 predicted proteins | sample 4826641 | NCBI WGS metagenome assembly SKEC01 (sample SAMN11008819, study PRJNA524170) | human gut metagenome | biome: Human fecal sample; material: Feces; isolation source: fecal sample from pouch patient p18, p21 | host: Homo sapiens | place: Israel: Tel-Aviv | collected 2015-12-22
TGTAAGGCTGGTGTTCTACCATTGAACTACACCCGCACAGCTTGTTGTCTGTGTATCTCTGTTGCATCAACGAAGACTAGTATATATGATGAAACTGTATTTGTCAACACTAAATTTAAATTTTTTTCTGTTTTTTTAACAACATAGTTACTGTTCACTCCGTTCACAGTAACGTAGCCAAAATTCCAGATTGCCTGCGGCAATGGAATTTTGGCTTGTATGTCTCGGGATTTTGGCATATTCATGCCAAAACACCTCGCGGGATAGTGGTGTGTGAACAGTAACACAACATATACAAATTATCATCTGGCAGACAATTTTGTCAGGCGGATAAAATCATCCGTTTCGCTGCTCAGCTCTATACCGAATAACTGCTACGCAGTTTATCAGAAGGAGCTTTCACTCCTCCTGATATAAGCAAATTTCCACCTGCTACTTATTACTTTCCACGCTGAAAGCCTGGACTTACTGTATATGATGGAACCTGTCAGGAAAACGAAATTTTACAGTGTTAACCAGAGATCAGTTCTCCCAATCCCATACATTCGTAGCTTCCACTGAACTTCTTGGTTTCTTGATCACAAGTTCAGGACTCTTCGCACTGACCTTGGTGTTTGCCGGAATAGATGCTGTAATAAAGGTATTACCTCCGATGATCGTATTCTCTCCTATCACAGTCTCACCGCCCAGCACAGAAGAGTTAGAATAAATCGTCACATTATCTCTGATCGTCGGATGTCTCTTCACATTGGCAAGCAGCTGTCCCTGACGGGTGGAAAGTGCGCCAAGAGTCACGCCCTGATACAGCTTCACATTCTTTCCAATCTCCGTAGTCTCACCGATTACAACACCGGTTCCATGGTCAATGAAGAAATATTCTCCAATCGTAGCACCCGGATTGATATCGATACCTGTATAACCATGTGCATATTCAGACATAATTCTTGGAATAAACGGCACATTTTCCAGATACAGAACATGTGCAAGTCTGTATACATAAATTGCATAAAATCCAGGATAAGAGAAAATGATCTCCTCTTTACTCTTGGCAGCCGGGTCACCGTCAAAACCTGCCTGCAGGTCAGTCAGCAGCATACGCTGGATTTCCGGAACATTTGCAAAAAATCGCTCTGTGATCTGCTCTGCATGTTCTTTGGCCTTCTGTTCTTCTTCACCCTGATATAAAAATGCAATCTCAATCTGCTCCTGCAAGCAGTCATACAGATCATTCAGGCGATATGCCACATAATGCTCCGGAAACACGCTGGCACTGGAATCCACACTGAAATATCCGGGAAAAATAATAGACCTCATATCTTTAATGAAGTTAATAATCTCTTTCTTATTTGGAAGACGTTCTCTGTCCTTTCCCAGAAAGAGTTCTTCTTTACGGTAAGTATCTGTCAGCTTCTCCACAGCCTCCAGAATTGTTTTCTTCTTATCTGTCATAATCGTCACCTATCTGCTTTCCTCGCAGCTGCTTATTATCCCCAGACAATAGCAATCCAGAGGGTACACAACCGCATTTTGTTATTATCTTATTACAGCAAAACCAATTCGTCAATAAAAAAAGAATTGACCTTTCCGTAGATTCCTTATATAATAAAAAACAGTTCCAGTTACACTTCAGAACTGTTTCTAATCTTAATATGGAGATGTACCCAAGAGGCTGAAGGGACCGCACTCGAAATGCGGCAGGCCGGGCAACCGGTGCGAGGGTTCAAATCCCTCCATCTCCGCTCTTTCTTTGTAAAATTCTTTATAATAAAAATGCACAATAAGCTTGACAATCGTTGCTTTTATATGTATAATTGCAACAGTAAAAGAAATTTTACAAGTTGGTTTTGATAGGGGATTGGTCAAATGGTATGATAGGGGTCTCCAAAACCTTTGGTGGGAGTTCGATTCTCTCATCCCCTGCTCTTAAAAACGCTCGAAAGCCTTGTATTTACTGGGTTTCGGGCGTTTTCGTTTTATCTCGGATGATCAAAAGTAATCATAGAAGTAATCAAAAAGATACTATATGAATCTATTATACTGATCCACATAGTATCTTTTTCAGGCAATCTACAATATTGTCAACAAATATTTCTTCTTAATCTTCTACTTTTCAATCTTCTCTTTTTTTCTGGGTCTTCTCCGCATTGCTGTATGCCATGGCATAAAAGATTTCCTGTGAATTGAGTTTGACATCATTCAGGCTTCTGTCTGCATAATTTCCGGTTTCTGTCAGTCTCTTTCCTTTTTCATCATCATTCATCATTGTCTCGAACATCCAGTCCAGACGTTCCTTTAATTTCTCATTAAGAACCGGAGCAGCCACCTCCACACGACGGACTGTATTTCTTGTCATAAAGTCAGCAGATGCAATATATTTTTTTTCTCTTTCTTTTGTACCAAAACGGTAGATTCTGGAATGCTCCAGATAACGACCTACAATACTTACAACCTTGATATTCTCTGTATATCCCTTAATCTCCGGAATCAGACAGCAGATACCTCTGACGACCATCTCTATCTTTACTCCTGCCTGAGATGCTTCCACCAGTTTATTGATAATCACCTTATCTGTCAGGGAATTGATCTTGATTCCAATATATCCTTCATTTCCCTGTTTCACCTGGTCGATTTCTTCCTGTATCATATCCAGAACTCTGTTCTGCAGACATTTCGGTGCAACCAGAAGAAGATTGGATTTCTCAACAACTTCCCCTTTCAGAAGTGCCGCAAACACTTCTGCTGCTTCTTTTCCGATTTCCTGGTTTGCTGTGATCAGCGACAGGTCTGTGTAAAGTGCAGATGTTTTTTCATTATAATTACCTGTACCGATCTGTGTGATATAGGACACACCCTCATCTGTTTTTCTGGAGATCAGGCACAGCTTGGAATGTACTTTATATCCATTCAGTCCATAGATTACTCTGCAGCCTGCCTCTTCCAGTTTTCTGGAAATTTCCAGTCAAACAAATAAATTTGTCTGTTTCGCAGTTAAAACAGGATTTTCCCTGTCCTGATCATCTGCTCTGCCTCTTCCATATAATGGAATATATAGATGATCGTAACTGGATATTCAACGATTAGTGCGGCCCAGTCTCGTCAGACACACCTATATTGAAAAAGCGAAAAGTTCCCATCTTTCGACAAAAACTCTTCGCTATCTTATTTTACTTAACTCAAATCTGACAGACTATAAACTAATATATTCATTACAAATCTGACCTGCTTTATCAATATACTTCAGCAATCGTGTCACGCAGCTACCCCACCACTCCAGGCAGTAAGTGCTTTTTTCTTATTTCCATTTAAATCACATCTGCATTTTCTTGTTCTCCAGTCATAAGTAGCTTCGGTATAATAAATATAATTTCCCTTAACAGAAACCTTAATAGCTCTATCACAAATAACTTTGAGATTGCTTCCATCCTTATTTACCAGATAAACCGGTCCACCATGAGGAAATCCTACCGAATTAACCAGAACTTTACCTTTAACAGACTGTACCGCCGAACTGTCTTTATTGGTCTGCTTTATACTCTTTGTTTTCAAATCAAGTACAGAAAAATTGCCAAATCCATCTCCATACTGTGTCTGTTCACCTATATAAAGATATCTTCCATCACACCCCATCATACTGTGAGCTCGTCCAGCATCTCTGAAATTAGTAATTCTTGTTACCTTTTTAGTGCTAATTTTCATACAGATTATTTTGCGCCCTTTATATGAATATCCAAAACTGCCTCTCTGAGCAAATGAACCGCTTTCATAATATATATATTTCCCGTTTGTAACAATTGTTCCGCTGATACAGTTTTTCGCAAGAACACTTTTTTTACCATTTTTCTCTACATATATGTTATATCTTTTTGTATTGTCATTATATTTCAGAGAATATATTGATCCACCTACCTTTTGTGAATTATAAAACGGAACTCTTTTGTATAAATTAAGTCCTTCCGCTGCCTGTACATTCCGTACACTTCCCAGATTTACCGCCATACAAAGAACAGATAATACGAGTAAAAATCTAGCTAATTTGTTTTTCCATTCTCTCATTTTTAGTCCTCCTTATTCCGGATAACAAGATAATATGTTTCGTTTTTCTACTATTATGTGCTGTTATATATGAATTTGCAAGGTTTTTCTATCTGACTTTTACTTTCTTTACTTTACTCCAGTCAGAATAATATTTTTTGCCTTTTATAGTTTTATAAGTACGGATACGAATATAACATTTTTTCTTTGAAGAAAGTTTTTTGACAGTTATATTCTTTGCACTGCTCTTAGCATTGACAGATTTCGCTTTTTTCATATTAGCAGAACTGCTGTACTGGATCTGGTATCCACTGACGGATTTAACCGGTTTCCAAGATATCTTCACAGTTCCTTTTCCACTGGGTTTAGCAGTAATCTCTGCCGTATTCTGCGGTCTGACTGTAACTGTAATCTTTGTTTCCGGAAGAGCATCATAGTTTTTACCTGGTTTAGCAGAAATTGTAATAACTGCTTTACCCGGTTTCAATGCAATGATTTTATTTCCGGCAATTTTTACAACTTTAGGATTTGAAGATTTGCAAGTAATTTTTCCATCTGTATGAACCAAATCTTTAAGTGTCTGTTTTTTATTTCCCATAGTTACTGCTATGGAGGATACACTTACAGAAACCTCTTCACGATGGGAAGTATCTGGTTTTTCGGTATTTCCGCTATTGTTGGTATCGTCTTTTTTGTCTGTATCCTCTTTCTTATCTGTGTCCTCTTTTTTATCCGTATCCTCTTTCTTGTCTGTGTCCTCTTTCTTGTCTGTATCTTCTTTCTTATCTATGTCGTCTTTCTTATTTTCTGTATTCTCCTTGTCTCCTTTATTATCAGTATTATTTTCCGTGTTGTTCTTATCCCCTATGTTATCCTTGTTTTCGGTATCGTTTTTATTGGTATCGTTTTTATCCGTATCATCTTTTGTTTTTTCCGGGAGGATCCTGATCGTCTGCTGAATCACACCTGTATAAATTCCTTTTCCGGTAATGATCATAGTTCCTGTCTCTCCCTTCAGGGTACTTAAACAGTTTACATAAAAGTCTTTATCCGGATTCAGCCTCTTTCCGTTAAGTTCCAGATTCACTTCCGGCATATTCACTTTCTTCCCGTTTCTCACTGCATCCCCTGATACGGAAACCTTCGCTTTACTGATATCTATATTTTTAACGCCTTCTTCTTTAATTGTGAAAAATAACATTTTAAAACCAACATATTCTCCAAGTCCATTGACATATGCAACCGCCGTTCCCGGTTCATCATTTAAATCATATTTGACTGTGTAATCCTGGTTCAGCTTCAATTTCTTCTCGCCAAAGGTCATGACTACCTTGGGTTCAGCCGGATGTCCGTCATAAATAACCGTATCATTTTCCAGAGTTACCACAGATTGATCAAAGCTTGGCCCAATAATATAAATCTGCTTCTGAATGGCATCATTTCTGTAGTTTCCCATACCACGAAGCGTATCCCAGGTATGCCCCGGCTTATTATTATATTTATAATCAACTGTATAGTCTTTACCCTTTACCAGTATTTTATCGCCATCTTTCACAATATAATCCGCCTCATAAACAGAACCTTCATAATAATAAAATGGTCCTTCAGGCACGATAACTGTACAATTTTCAAATGTACGCGGTGCTATTGTATAAGTAGTGCTGCATGTTCCGGTAAAGCTTCCTTTTCCGGTAACTGTTACCTTTGGACTTCCCGCATTTACCAAGTCATCTGAATAGGTGACCGTATAATTTTTGCTGTCAACCTCTTTTCCCTTTATATATAACTTTGAAACCTCCGGTTTATGTTCCTTTCCATCATATTCATAATAGATTTTGGAGAGGATAATACGCGCATCACTGATATCTGAACCTTTGACAGCCTCTGTGATTTCAAATTTTTCCGTTACTGTTCCGGAATATTTTCCCTTTCCTTTCACAGTTACTGTTGCTGTTCCTGCTTTTATATTATCACTGTAGGAAACGCTGTAATCTGTGCCCTCTTTCAGCACTGTATTACCGTCCTTTACTGTTACTGCCGGTTTCTTTTCTGTTCCATCAGCCTCAAAAGCGGTTTTAGAAAGTGAAATACTGCATTTACCGATGTCTTTTGCCTGCTCCGTTTTTTTCACAATAGTAAATGTTTTTGTGATATTTCCCGCATAATTTCCCAGACCTTTGAAGGTTGCCATTGCTGTTCCAGGCCTGTCATTATTCAGATAAGAAACAGAGAAATCTTTTCCCTCTGTGAGGATTTTATCTCCGTCTTTTACTGTAAATTCCGGTATACATGCTTTCTCATTTGATAAATAAACCGTATCTTTCGCAATGGACACATTACATTTTGAAAAATCAGCAGGAGTGATTTCGAAATTTTTCGTCATAGTCCCGGTGATCTCTCCTTTTGCAGTCACAACAGCTTGCACTGTTCCTGCATTTACCAGGTCACCCTTATAGGTTACCGTATAATTCTTCTCATCAACTGCTTTCCCTTTCTTATATAAGGTTACTGTGGGCTTGTGTTCCGTTCCATCATACACAAAGCTGGATGCGGAAAGTGAAATCTGGTATTGATTGCTGTTCAGGATACCGGCAGAAATGTTAGTTGTATATGATACGTCAGGATTGTATTTGGAACGTATGGTAAGTGTTGCTGTTCCTGATTTATGTACTGTAATATCTGCACTGGTATTGTTGACCATATTCACAGATACTACAGAGGGATCTGAACTGATCACCTCACACTCATCCAGACGGTTTTCTGATGCTTTAAAAGCAGGATTGCAGTTTACCCGATAAGTAGAACCCGGATCCACAGTTACATTTTCCCGTATATATGAATAGTTTGCACCTGAATTCAACGTAGGATCTAAAGAAACAGGTACTGCTGCAGTTCCCTGGCTTTCCCCGCATACTGTACAGGTTCTGGTTACTGTTCCATTGGTCACTTCTTTTCCATAGGAATACTTGTGTCCATTTACGATTTTTACTGCCTTTGCACCGGAAAGATCAGATAAGTTAATCTCATAGAAAACATTTACATTCCTTCTTACTGTGTACCAGATTAATTTTCCATTGATCACTGATGGCACACAATCTGACAGGTTTCCGTCCATACTGTAGGTTTTGCCTGTCTGCTGCCCGCTTCCGTCTATTGCTGTATAGTAAACCTTTCCCTTGCTGGACCACAGCAGAACAAAACTGTTACTTCCGGTCTTTACCAGATGCGGGGTAGCTGCACTGTCATTGGTTCCTGCATAGTTACTGAAATATCTGACAACAGGACTGCCTCCGTCTTTCGGTACTGCCGCTACAAATACATTACGTGAAGAACCGGAACCATCTGTATCAAAGTTTCCGGCGGCCAGCCAGTTGGAATCAGAATATTCCAGTGCACCGGCTGAGGTTCCGGTATAATTATCCCCACTCATTCCACTCACTTTCAAAATATCTGTTTTTGTACAGTAGGTTGGATCTGGTTTGGACGGTTCCCAGGAGTTATATTTGGGGGCAAATTTTCCACCACTGAGATCTGTATTGTATTTATAAAGTACAAGTGCCCTGGAAGGATACGCATCACACTGATCCAGTGTGACCATCTTCCCCTGATCGATCTGTACAAACTGATTAAAAGAATGGCTTGCATAGCCTTCCTGCCAGAATCTTACATCTGTCAGCTTATCCACAATGGACATGGAATCTGTATTAACTGAGAAAGACAGATTTGCCTGATGACTGTTGTACATAACATGACAGGTCCGCACATAAAGATAACTTCCATCCATGGTCATTCTCGCTGAACCGAACCCAAATGGATATTGTGTATGTTCTCCGTACAGGCTGGCAGAGCCCTGCACCTTCCAGTCCTTGGAATATTTTGTCACACGATAAACCTCTGCTGAATCGTTCTTGTCCGGGTTGCTCTGTCCTGTAAGAATGTAATAACTGTTTCCACTTTCATAAAATGCACCAAACTCAGGAAGCGCCAGCGGTACAGTAACTGTGCTCTGTATATTATAGGAAGTATCATAATATTCTACCAGAGCCTTTCCTTCAATCGCACCAAACTGTACACGCATGATCCTTCCATCCGGACTGGTGGTCAGATAGGAGGATACACGCAGTCCAAAAGTAGGATAATCCTGGACTTCAAGATTGGAAATATTATAAAATTTACAGTTTGTTTTCACTGACGGATCCGCTTCTAACTGAGCTTCTACAATAGAATTTTTGTATCTGGCAGCAAGGGTACTGTCAATACTTTCCGGATCTTCTGCTCCCGGAATCTCTTCTGTTTCTTCTTCTGCCGAAAACTCATCCGAGGTTTCCGAATCAGAGAAGGGGACTGTATCCTCCTGTGCACTAAATACATCTGTATCATCTGCTGCTTCCGGAAGTTCCTCTGATGATTCAAAACCGTCTGCTACTTCGGAAATTTCTGTTGTCGCTTCCTGTTCAGGCAATTCAGTTACATTTTCCATACCGGATGAAAACTCTGCCGCATCCACACCCGAGCTTCCCAGCATACACATAGAAAGTAAAATTGATAAAGTTTTGACCACTTTGTTTTTCATGCTCATTTCCTCCTTTTTCAGATAACAGAAGCTATTTACTATATATTTTTTTATTACGTTCCGTTTTACATAGAATCACCAGTACATCTTTTTCCTATCTCGTTTTTACTCTCTTTACTGTGCTCCATCCAGAATAATATTTCTTTCCTTTTACAGTCTTATAAGTACGGATGCGAACGTAACAGTTCTTTTTAGAAGAAAGCTTTTTCAGAGTTACATTCTTTGCACTGCTCTTTGCCATGACAGATTTTGCTTTTTTCATGTTTGCAGAAGTACTGTACTGAATCTGATAGCCACTTATGGATTTCACAGGCTTCCAGGATACTTTTACCTGGGCTGTTCTGCCCGGTTTCAGGGTAACTCCTGTAGTATTCAGTGGTCTGACTGTGATAGTAACCTTTGTAGCCGGCAGTGCATTGTAGTTCTGTCCCTGTTTTGCAGAAATCGTGATGACTGCTTTGCCAGGTTTCAGTGCAATAAACTGATTACCGGAGATTTTTACAGTTTTGGGATCTGATGATTTATAAGTAACATTTCCGTCTGTAGTCATCCAGTCTGCCAGAGTCAGTTTTTTCTTTCCCACAGTTACCGTTTTGGAGGATACACTTACGGATGCATCTGCGCGGGCAATCTCAAAGGTTTTATATACTTTTCCTGTATATGTGCCTTTCCCCTGGATCACTACATTGGCGATTCCGGCATCTGTGTTTCCCTCATAAGAAAGCGTATAGTCCTGTCCTTCTGTCAGAGTCTTGCCTTCATATGTAATTGTTACTCCCGGTGTCTGGGCTGTTCCGTTGTAAATAAGTTTTTCAGCAGCAACCTGGATGGTACATTCATCCATTGTGTGAGTCGCTGTATCGTCCTTCTTATTTACATCATCTTTGTCATTGGTGTTATCTTTGTTCTCTGTATCATCTTTTTTATTCGTGTCATCTTTTTTATTTGTATCATCTTTCTTATCTGTATTATCTTTTTCTTCGCTGTCTTCCTTATTATTGGTATTGTCTTTATTATCTACATTATCCTTTTTGTTTTCATCATCTCCCTTGTTCTCAGTATTGTTTTTGTCACCGCTATTATCCTTATTTTCGGTGTCGTTCTTGTCTCCGGTATTGTCTTTATTCTCGCTGTCATTCTTGTTTTCGGTATTGTCTTTATTCTCGGTATTATCCTTATCTTCTTTCTCTTCACGGACAATCGTAAAGCTTTTTCTTACCTCTCCCTGATAATTGCCCGTTCCACTGAGGATGATCTGTGCAGTCCCCGGACGGTCATTATTCTTATAGGATACCGTAAAATCTTTACCCTCTGTCAGGGTTCTGTCTCCGTCTTTGACAGTATATTCCGTAACAGATTTCTTACCTTTCACGAAGCTGACCGGTTTCTCCGACACTGTGACCTGGCATCTGGAAAGCTCTGCCGGTTTAATGACAAATGCTTTGCTGATACTTCCTGCAAGAGTTCCTGTTCCCTTCACACTTACATTGACAGTACCAGCATTTACCAGATCTCCTTCATACTCTACTGTATAATTGTTTGTACTGACCTCCTGTGCCAGACCTTTTTTGTATAATTTCACAACAGGTCTGTGCTCGGTTCCATCATACACAAAGCTTTCCTCTGAAACTGACATATCATAATGACTGCTATCCAAAATTCCCACAGAAATATTTGCAGTTTCCACTGCATCCGGATTATATTTGGACTGAATAGTCAGAACTGCACTTCCTGATTTGTGCACTGTAATCTGAGCATCTGTAGATCCCAGCATTTTTACAGATACTACATCCGGATCTGAACTGGTCACCTGGCAGTCACTGAGACGATCACCGGAAGCTGTAAAGCATGGTCCACATACCATTTGGTAGGTTCCCGGATCCAGCTCAATATTTCCGCGCAAATAAGCCAGGTGTCCGTTTGCTTTGGTATATACCGGTTCCATGGATGTAGGCACAGCCACATTGTCCTGGTTCTCACCGCATACTATACAGGTTCTTGTAACTGTTCCGTTTGTCACTTCTTTTCCATAAGAGAACTTATGTCCGTTTACAATCTTCACTGCACGTGTACCGGAAAGATTCGACAGATTGATCTCATAGAAAACATTTACATTATTTTTCCAGGTGTACCAGCATAATTTTCCATTAATCACTGTTGGCTGACAACCTGACAGATTTCCATCCATACTGTAGGTCTGACCGGACTGCTGTCCGTTTCCATCTACTGCTGTATAGTAAACCTTTCCCTGACTGGACCACAGCAGGATAAAACTGTTGCTGCCTGTTTTCACCAGATGGGGAGTTGACGCACTGTCATCTGTTCCCCCATAATTGGTAAAGTATCTGACTACCGGGTCACCACCATTCTTGGGCACTGCTGCTATGAATGCATTTCTGGATGAACCGGCACCATCTGTATCAAAGTTTCCGGCCACAAGCCAGCAGGAATCAGAATATTCAAATCCTCCGGCTGAAGTTCCTGTATAATTGTCACCTACATTACCGCCTACCTTCATAATATCTGTCTGGGCACATTTACGTCTTTCCATCTCTTCACTGGAGACGTAATTAAAATCCGGAACAAATTTACCTTCGCTAAGATCTGCACTGTACTTCAGCATTACAAGTGCCCTGCTTGGAAAAGCATCGCACTGATCCAGGGCTGTCATCTTCCCCTGATCAATCTGCATAAACTGGTTAAAAGAATGACTTACATAGCCTGTGCTTGCATTGCTGATATCGGTTTTCTTATCCACTACTGTCATATTATCTGTGTTAACAGAAAAAGTAACATTTGCCTGATGTCCGCCGTACATCACATGACAGGTTCTTACATAGAGGATATTTCCGTTCATTGTCATTCTCGCTGAGCCAAAATCAAAAGCTTTCTTTGTATTTTCTCCGTAGAGACTTGCAGACCCCTGTACCTTCCAGTCTTTGGAATACTTTGTCACACGATATACTTCAACTGCATCATTGTTGTCAGGATTATCCTGTCCTGTAAGGATATAATAATGATTTCCACTCTCATAGAAGGCACCATATTTTGGAAGTGCCAGAGGTACCGTCACTGTCTTCTGGATATTGTAATCGGTATCATAGTACTCTACCAGCGTTTTCCCATCAACAGCACCAAACTGTACACGCATGATGCCCCCATCCGGACTGGTACATTCATAGGAATCTATACAGGACCCAAATGTGGAATAATCCTGATTTTCCAGATTGCTGCCGTTATAAACCTTACAGGTTGTTTTCACATTGGGATCTGCTTCCAGCTCCGCCTCTACCACAGCATTTTTGTATCTGGCAGCAAGGGTACTGTCAATACTTCCCGGGTCTTGTGCTTCCGGAATTTCATCTGTCTCCTCATCAGCAGAAAACTCATCCGGTGTCTCTACATCAGAGAAAGGCTCTGCATCCTCCTGTGCATTAAAGACATCTGCCGTATCGTCAGCCTCAGTTGTGTCTTCTGCAAACTCCACTGTCTCTGATGTTTCTGGTACTTCATTGACTGTCTCTGTACCTGATGAAAATTCAGCTGCCTGTACTCCGGATCCTCCAAGCATACACAGAGACATCATAATTGATAAAGCTTTTACCATTTTGTTTTTCATGTTGTTTTTCTCCTTTTTCTCAGACTTTTATTTGTTCTTCGGTTCACTTATGCATAGTCAGTTTCTGTCTATGCAGCATACTGTTTCAGCACATCATAGTAATAATTAATCCTTTTAGCATCCTCTGTACTGCCCCCAACATCCGGATGTGCAGTTTTCATAAATTTGCGGTGCTTTGCTTTCAGCTGATCTTCCGTAAATGGTGTCTGCAGCCCGAAATATTTCAATGCAACATCATAATCGCTGGCAGTCTGTCCGGTCTCACCCCCTTTGCTTTCATTTTCAGTCTTACTGCTATTCCAATTCTGTCCACTGCCGCCATAGCCTTGCTCATCAAAGTCGTAATCCTCATAGTCAGCACTTGCTGACTGGCCGCAATGTCCCAGGTACAGAACAGCTGCTGTCTTGAGTACTTTGGCAATGATCCCTGCTACCAGATGGATCAATGGGTAAAAAAGTTTCAGAACCAAAATCACAAAGATCAATGACAGCGGATCCATAACCTCCCCCAGCATTTCTCCTCCAATCTTCAGGCAGGCATAAATGGCCCCGCCAGTTGCAACCAGGTCATTCTGGTTTACTATAAATCTTGCAATCCCTATTAAAATTTTCTTCATGGTCATTACCTCCTGAAATTCCTGTGATTTCCTGTTTTCTCTGATTTCGACCTGCTTTCTTATTGTTGTCCCAGATTACCATATCTGCGGGAAACATAAGGCCATACTACTTATTCCCCAGACGATAAACACACCAGCTATAAACAAGCCGATTGCTCCAAATGTATACAACAATATAAAAAATAAAGTCAGCACAAATGCAATTACCTTTGCAAGAACTGCACAGATGAGAAATTCTATTACCAGCATAATCCCTTCACACATAATCCGCTCTGCTGTTCCAGCACTCTTATCCTTTTTGTATTCATCACGAAGTACGAAATGTGTACCAATAGCCATAAGTACAAACAGTACTCCCAGCACTGCCAGATATCCTGTTTTTCCTGCAAAAAAATCCGATAATTTTTGAAAAAAAACTGGAATCCCGACTATAAAATTAAATAATTTTTCACCCATCTTTATTTCTCCTTTCCAAATTCCATATCATGAACAAATGTCAGGCGGATATTCGCAATCCACTTCGCTACTTGCTTCGGTTAGCGCTTAGGGGCAATTGCCATCATTATGCAGACAATAAGAAACGCAATCATTAAAACTTTCATATAAATAAGTGTACCTATGATATAAACAACTCCCGACAGAATAGCAAAGACTACTCCGATTGCTGTCAGAAGCAGTCTGGAAGCCAGAAAGCTGACGCCAAAGGACACCACCGCAACAGCCACCAGCCTAAGTACCCAGAGAGCTTTTTGACCGGCACAAAACATAGAATATCCCCATATCACCAAAGGAATAAACAATACAAACGTACCGATCAGCCAGGCATTTCTGCTCTCCAGACTGTCTCCTATATTCAAAAGATTTCCCCCGATATGATCCATTGCCTGTTGTAAAAATTCCATACTTTATTTCCTCCTGTTGTTTCTTTTTCAATGATTCTCAGTTTCCGGATACGATACTCTTTTCTTTTCTCCCTCTGCCAGCTAACCGGCACAGTCCCTTCCAGCAGAGCATAAGCTCCGGCCAGAACTGTACGATAACCGGAATGCAGATAAAGAGGTAATATACATTTCTTGGTGCATATGCATCCATCTGTGCGATTATTCCGATCCATACTGCAGAAAACAGAAAAATCTTTGGCCATACTCCGAATTTCTGTATGTAACTGCAGCGGTTATACTTCCGATTCAATAAGCAACGGCTGACATATGCACCGATGGGGTAAAATGCCAAAGTCAACGGAAGACTTTTGGCCAGGTAAATAAAACTATTGGTTCCCTTGTAAAGACCTTCCTCAATAGGATCGATATGGTTAAAAACTTTCACAATTACGAACCACAATACTGTGTTGATCAGTACATCCATAAGTTTCTTCCATGTGGGAACACAGGAAAGCAAACGATAAGCTTTTGAATATCCAGCCTGGAAAACTTTCCTGGATTTCTCTTTTCCAAAATTTTCTCTCATCCTCTCATCAAATTTTTCTTTACAGTTTTTCATATTCTGATTCTCCTTTCTGTTTGCTGCATTTCTTGCTTTCTACTCTATAGACGAGTGAGGTGGTAAGCAGGTTTTAAGTTTTTTAAAAATTTTTTATTTTTTTACTTTTTACTGCTTTTGCAGATTACGTCTTTCCTGCTTTCTACTCTATAGACGAATGACACTGGGGACAGGTTTTATATTTTGGAAAGTTTTTTTTTATTTTTTTAAAATTTTTTTCTGATACAAAAAGGCAAAAAAAGACCACCGGCCTGGGATAAGCCGATGGTCTTAAACAGTCGTTTAAAAGTGATTCAAAAATTTCAGTTTTTATTTTGTTATAGATTCTCGCTTAGTAAACATATGTATAAGATACACTGGTTGGTGCAGATTTTAATGTTTTGGAACCGGATTTACGGTAAGCCACAATTTTATAATAATAGTATCCACGGTTTTTCAGAGACTTCTTATCTGTGTAGCTTGTTTTTCCCTTTACAGTGGCAACCTTCTTATATTGTCCATCGCTTGATGTGCTACGATAGATATAATATCCGGTTGCATTGCTTACCTTTTTCCAACGGAGATTCGCACTGTGTGTACCGCCCTTCAGAGAGGTAATTTCTGTGGCACTGAGTTTACTGGTAGCCTGGATGTGGTACAGATCAAGAGAAGCATCATTCCAGTTTGATATCTTTATGAGTAAGTCCCCTGAACATCTTGGTATCGTCAAGGTTTCATTTGTAGAAATATAATAATAATCTAAAGATTTTCTGCTCTTATACTCAATAAATTCAATCCGCCATCTACCTGGATTAGCAACTGTATCATCAATCAAAAACTTTAAGGAAATACCATTTGTTCCTTTTAATTTGAGCCGATAATAATCCACATCGTAGGAGTCATATAAATTTCCAGTATATTGCTTATTTAAGGAAATGATATTCGCATTGTTTAGATTTTTTTCGCCATAATATCTTTCTTTTTCCCACTGATTTGAAGGCGTATAATTTACTTTTAAATTATATGTACACATATCAGTCCATTGTGTAATACGTATATAATACTTTCCCGGTGTCCATCCAAATTGATAATCCGACCAAGAATGAGCTCTCCAACTTCTTAATTCTCTTCGGTTTGCATCATAAAGCTTAACATACCACTGACAACTACCATTAGAAACGGTGGCATCCGGTCTGATTTCTATATGTGATTCACCAGGATTCTGAATAGTAAACTGATACCAGTCCTCATCAGAATAATCACTTGGTACTCCTTTCACCCAGGTATTCAGTGGAAGCTGATTTGCCGTAGCCGGATTGCCATTTGGCTCGCTTTCCTGAAGCATGTCTTCTGCCTTTGCTGTGACAGCAGGATTCAATGCTGTCACGCACAGAGCCATTGTCAGTCCTGTAAACATAATTTTGGCCAGTTTTGTTACTTTCTCTCTTAACATAATTTTGCTCCTTTCTTATTTTAGCTTCATTTTATTTATCCTCAATCATATGTCCATCTGTTTATTCAATCAACTGAACATATTGAAAAGAGAATCCAGGGAATTGCTGTAGCTGTCATAGGAACTGTTTACAATAGACTCAATCTTTTCTACAACCCCTACGCCTATGAGAAGACATATCACTAATACTACAATAACCAACAGAATAATAATGATCCAGAAAGCATATACTCTCTTGTCTTTGTCCATGTTGGTAACTGCAGTATAGGAAGCATATCCAACAAAAGGTGTCAGCCCAATTGCATATACTAGACCCAGAGTAAAGGCAACAACCGTTGCAATACTTGGGGAAATAATCATCAGTACACATATTACTGCAGTAATAAGCAAATCAAACACTGCCTGAACCCCTACTACGGAGTACATTGCCTTTGGAGCTGCAGAACCGCCAAATGCTTTTGTCATCATAGTCATAATCCCAACTTTGACCATATCAAAACCAATGGTAGCAATCAGAGACAGTACGATCAATGTCAGATATGGCATCTTGATATCAAAGAAACTGAAGTATCCATTGGAGGCAGATGCGATTTTTCCTGCAGTCACCATAGACAGGATCAAAACAATAATGGTTGTAAATATTGCTTTTACAGTGATAAAGCGAAGTCCACTTTTGCCAGTGCAATCTCCGGACATTCTGACAGCCTCAGATACAGGTCTCTTTAATACACTGCCGGCTGCTCCCAGAAATGTTTTTGCACTTCCCAGTGCCTCCGTACCTTTTTCCCTAGCCCATTCTGCTTCTCTGGATCCTCGCATGTTGCCCTGCTGATAGTTCATATTCTGCTGATAATTGGTATTTTGCTGGTACTGCTGTCCCTGCTGGTAATTGGTATTCTGCTGATACTGTTGTCTCTGCTGGTAATTAGCATTCTGCTGATACTGCTGTCCCTGCTGATAATTAGCATTCTGCTGATACTGCTGTCTCTGCTGATAACCGGCATTCTGCTGCTGTGCTGACTGGCTCTGTGTTTCGGTTTTCTGATTCTGCGGTGAAGCTGACGGACCTTTCTGTGAATCTACAGGCTTAGGCTCCTCTGTCTGTTCTTTTTTTACCGGCTGCGGCTCAACCTTTGCCTGTGGCTGCATCTTTGGTGCACTCTTTGGCTGCTGACAGGTGCAGATTTCTCCTTCTTTCAGTTTTCTTCCACATTTTGTACAAAACATATTCTTTCCTCCTCTTGTATTTCTTTATTTCAAGCGAATTGCGGATATCCGCAATTCGCTTCAATACTTGTTTATAAGCAAATAACTATTTCTAAACTGATTCCACTACTTATTGCTTCGTTTATTCAACCTCACCATCAATAAAATGCTGCATATCCTTTTTATCAACACCTGTGGCCTGAACTACTTTCATCAGTTTTGTAAAATCATAATTATTCCATGTAGGGTTATCCTTCGGATAATAAATCATGGTTGTAGTATCCGGAAATACGGTATCTCCAGGATTTTTAGCTATTGTATCATCGGAAATCACAGGTGCATCACCTGTAAAAAATACTTTATTCATTCCGGTAGAACCATAGCCAAAAGCGCACATTCCCAGTTCCTGAAGCTGCTCAGAAAACACAACCTGGTCTGCAAAATGACCATTTCCGAACGCAACACTTTTTATAGTTTTAACTGTAGATGGAATATTGATTGTTCCGGAATCTAATGTAGAATCCTCAAATGCCAGATTACCTATAGATTCCAGCTTAGAGTTTTCGCCTATTGTCACACTCTTTAAATCATAACATCTTCTAAATGCCGCAAATCCGATTTCTCTTACACTGTCAGGAATCTCTACAGCTACAAGATTGGATTCAGTAAAAGCATAATCATCTATCTTTTCCAGAGATTGGGAAAGGGTAACTGTCCGCTGTACACCTGGGTCTGCAGTTCGTGGCATGAATCCAGAAAAAGCACTCTCCCCTATTTCTTTCACACTATCTGCCATGGTAATCTCTTTGACATACCCCATTCCCGCAAATGTCCCCCTTCCAATCCGGGTAATTCCATCTCCGATGGCAATTTTTCTGATCTGCGCCTGATAAGCATACCATGGTGTATAGTCACTGCTCATATCTGCAACATCCGCAATTTCGCCCTCACCGGTAACTGCCAGAGTACCATCAGCCCCTAGATACCAATGCACATTATCACCATAGGTACCCTCCTGGATTACATCCGTTGGAATTATATCTTCCTTTTCATTGTTCTCTGTCTTAACCGGTGTATGATCAACAGGCTTTTCTTCCGCAGGCTCTGTTACTTCAGTTTCAGGTTCTTCTATACTTTCCGTTTTTTCTTCCTCTTTTGGTTTTTCTGCAACTTTTACCACCGGAGCATCATTCTCTTCCACAAAATTCTGGATCACCGGAATCTTGTCTGCATTTTTTACTACTCCATAAGTCACACCACCACCGCCTACTACACCGGCGAGGATCACTGCTGCCACCTTTAGCCCTGCATGTCTGGCTGCAGTGCCGGCGGCAGCTCCCGCAGCTTTTGATGCTGCTGAAGCAGCCTGTGATGCATGATGTACCGTTGATGCTGCCTCTGACGCTCCACTGCCAGCTCCTGTGGATGCCGTATGTGTAGCTGCCTGGGAAGTCATATTCTCTGCATGATTATGAACGGTCTGTCCTGCAGCTTCCTGTGCAGTGTGTCCTGCATTCTTACATATCTCCTGTGCCGCAGTGCGCTGCAACGCTGTGTGCAGCGCAGTCTGCAGGGTATCCAGCTCGGCTGCTTCCACAGATGTGGATTTTCCAAGTCTGTACAGCAGATATACAAAGAAGGTAAACGGTGCAACATTGTACAGTTTGGTGCCTTTCTTTTCCAGATCCAGTACCAGTTCCTTTACTTTTTTACGTCCGTAATTCAGACGGCTCTTTACTGTATTATCACTTACCTCCAGTATCGAAGCAATTTCCTTTACAGACATATCCTCATAATAGAACATTCCCAGGACTACTCTCTGGTCTTCCGGCAGCTGGTTCAGGATCTCCATCACCAGACGGCGGACTTCCTTTTCATCCATTGCCAGCTCCGGATTCTCGTCAATACGGTCAGCCTCTATATTCTCCTCAAAGGACAAAGCCTCGGTTTCTTCATTTCCCTCATTGCCTGCCATGGCCGTAAAAAGCACAGGCTTACATTTCTTCAGCCAGTCCTTGGCTGAATTATTGGCAATGGTTTTCAACCAGGGGAGCAATTTACTTTCATCCTGCAGCTGATCCAGTCTGGTAAATGCCTTTACATAGGTATCCTGCAGTAAATCCTGCACAGTATCCTCATCATTTTTGATCAGTACCTTCAGCACTCTGTAGACTGCACCGCTGGTCTGCTCATAAATTTCAGCCAGTGCTGCCTGATCCTGTCTTTTCGCCCTGTCCAGAAGGCTTTCCTCCCTTGTTACAGGATTTCCACAGTATCGGCAAAATCCTGCAGCTTCCGGAATTTCTTTTCCACATTTAGCACAAAACATACTTTCTTCTCCCACATCTGTCAGGCAGCCGGGTCACTGTCCCATTCAATAATGTATCCACTGATTCCACGGGAATATCCCCAGCCCGGATCCCAGTTATTGCCCTCCATATCTGAGTCATTCCAGGTATTTGCCGGACTTGATGTACAGAGATAATATTCCGCAGAATTCATAAAGTCCGGCTGTCCTTCCGCAAAGCTGGTATAATCCCAGGCTTCCCCTGTAACCCAGCCCCAGGCTCCGCTCTCATTTTTCTCTCCGCCCAGCCAGCAATAATTGTCATCAGCAGGATTGATGTTTTTTACAATCCAGTTATTCTCATCTGCATCTGTAATGGTTACTAAATGTCCGCCCTTTCTCTCACATCTGCTCTTTGCTTCCTCCCAGGTAAGTGAAATATCAACTCGCTCGTAATAATGTCCATTATATTCCTTTGCATCTGAAGGAAGGGTTTTCAGTTTTGTGGGCTCACTTGATGTGTCCACATCCTCCACGCTTTCTTCCGGAGTGTACTGATCAAGCTTTGCTCTCACACAATCATTATACATAGTATCAATGCTATCATAACCCCAGTATGTCCAGCTATAATTATCATAATTTCCTTCCGGACCGGTTACTGTATATTCATTCTCAGGTTTGGAATAAGAGGAACAGTCTACAGTAACATTTCCCTCTTCATCTGACATCAGATTGCTAAAACAATAATATGTATAATACGTATTTACTTCATCATAAAGAGCCTGCTGAGTCTCAGCATAATTTTCAACATCTACCTTATAGCACAGGTATACCATATTATTGTTGGAGGTGTCATAATCGTCTGAATCATAATAATAGTAATAGTCGTCATCTTCTTCCGTTGGTTCGAACTTGGCATTCAGAAAATAGTTTCCTATATATTCAGCATTCAGTAAGGTAGAGCCCTGATCTGATGTTTTCGCAAACTCTGCTTTCAGATCATCCTGTGCCTGATTCTTCATTTTATCCAGAACTTCATCTGTTATCTGGTCTGTTGATGAAATATATTCTGTTAATCCCTTTACTTCCACTTCAAGACTGTTTCTTTTTAAAGTCTTTCCATATTCTGTTTCAATAGTAAAGCTGTTATCATTTGCAACAACTGTAACCTTGTCTCCATTGGACAGATATCCATTATTGTCTACAGAATAATCCAGTCTCTGACCAATTTCATCATCCGGCTGGGTTATCTCTGCAGTTCCTCTATGATCTATACCAGAAAAAGTAATATCAAAATCTTTAAATGGATCATAAGCTTTCATTTTCTCCAGATCTTTTACTGTATATTTTTTTAAGAGCTTTATTTTTACATCATACAGTGTCTGGATGCTGTCTATGTTTTCTTTGTTACAGGTAAATGTCACCACATCTCCATTACTTAATTCATAACTCTCTGAAGGAGTCATACCATCGTATTCCAGTATATCACTTATTTGTTCTGCGGCATTCATTTCACATAGATTTTGGTATGCAGTCCGTCCCTGCTCCACATCACTGCCATATTGTTTTTTCACCCATTTTTTAGCCTTGCCCTTATTTACGGACAATTTATTTTTATAATCCTTCTGGAACTTATCAGAATCAAATGTAACACTGAGAGTTCCCTTTCCCTCATATCCGCCAAGTGTAATCTCATAATATTTGTTTAAATCAATGGTTGTTCTATGATTTACGATCATTGACACCAGGATAATCGCCACAACTACAGCAGCTGCAATAAAAACCGGCTTTTTATTTTTCATATTTCTTTTGGAACCATCCCCCTGAAGATTTCCTGAGGATTCCTTTGTATTATGTTGCGTGTCCGGTTTTTTGATATTTAATTTTGTTCCACATTTCGGGCAGAATGCTGCCGGATTTTCAATCTTTTTTCCACAATTTGGACAATACATACTTTCTTCCTCCGTTTCTCCATCTTTTTTAGTGATACCAGTACTTTTAAGACATTCCAATTACCTTTTCCTCCTCTCTTCTAATCTATAGACGATTGAAAATAGAAAAAGGTTTTACATTTTTAAAATTTTTTTATTTTTTTCACAGTATGTCAGGATGTTTCGTACATGGACAGGATTGTTCCGTTTTGAACTTTCATATGCAATTGAAGTCCATTAAATTTTAACGGCAGGAATTCATCCCTGTTATAATAATTATACATTGTCTGATCTGTGCTTGTATCAAGTTCTGCAATATAATATTTTGTCTCCGGAGTTATTTGAAATGTTGTTTTTTCCCGGGGCACAAAGCTGCTGTTCTGATAATATTCATCAGAATTCGCATCTGTTACTTTGTGATATGACCAGTCAAAAGTAATATTGTCACCATTATACTCTACCCCGCTGATCACAGCCTTTCCATAGGAATTTCCATCTATGGTCATCTCCTGGGTATTGATCTGTGATGTATAGTAATACACTGTGTTATCCACCTGCCCAGACTGGGAAGCAGCTTCCACCTGTGCTGTCTGTTCCGGTGCTGTAAAGCAATTGTCTACCACGAAGGTATCATTCATCTCCTGAGCTGTTATTTCTTCCCTGTTCAAATTAAACAGGAAGGGAAGGGAAACATCCTGATAAGCTGAAATATTATATTGCTGTATCACGCTGTTAATAAAGTTCTCATCTGTATCTGCATTGCCGGTAAAGTAACTGGTTCCATCTACTTCACATGCTCCATTCATAGCATAATTGCCTGAACTTACATAATATAGTTTGTGGGTCATCTGTAATTCGTTATCTGTAACCTTCACTATAGTATTATAATGAGATCCAGGGCCGGCGCTTCCATGATACATTCCATAACGGCACAGATAAAAATCTGTTCCGATCCGTTCCATTCCAATCTGCTCTTTTACATAGGATACAATCTCATTTAATGCACTGCCTGGCATTTTCAGAGTCTGTCTCTGAAATACCTCCTGATCTTCTATCCCATATAACTCCAGCACCAGTACTCTGTTCACTTCCGGATCCGGTGGCGTAACATCATACTCCCAATTTTCTTCTTTGGTACGCAAAAGTAGTAGTTCCTGTCTGCCATCTCCTCCAAAATCTTCCATATGACATCCAAGCATAAGATCCTGTTGATATGCACCCTCATAAGGATGATACTCCAGCTGGGAATTATTATCTATAACCTGCAGATTCTCATTCCTTACATATTCCTCATAAAACTCCTTATAGATTTCCTCATCGGTTTTCGGTGTCTCAGCTTCTGCTTTATCCTCAGTATCTTCTGCGTCTTCAGTATCTTCTTTCTCTTCTTCAGTGTCAGCAGGCTCTTCTGTGTTTTCCTCTTCTTCCGGTTTCTCTGCAACCTTTACTGACGGACCTTCATTGTCCTCTGCTATATTCTGGATCACAGGAATCTTGTCTGCATTTTTTACTACTCCATAGGTAATACCACCACCGCCTACTACACCGGCGAGGATCACTGCTGCCACCTTCAGCCCTGCATGTCTGGCTGCACTGCCGGCGGCAGCTCCTGCAGCTTTTGATGATGCTGAAGCAGCCTGTGATGCATGATGTACCGTTGATGCTGCCTCTGACGCTCCACTGCCAGCTCCTGTGGATGTCGTAGCTGCAGTGCGCTGCAATGCTGTATGCAGCGCAGTCTGCAGGGTATCCAGCTCGGCTGCTTCCACAGATGTGGATTTTCCAAGTCTGTACAGCAGATATACAAAGAAGGTAAACGGTGCAACATTGTACAGTTTGGTGCCTTTCTTTTCCAGATCCAGTACCAGTTCCTTTACTTTTTTACGTCCGTAATTCAGGCGGCTCTTTACTGTATTATCACTTACCTCCAGTATCGAAGCAATTTCCTTTACAGACATATCCTCATAATAAAACATTCCCAGGACTACTCTCTGGTCTTCCGGCAGCTGGTTCAGGATCTCCATCACCAGACGGCGGACTTCCTTTTCATCCATTGCCAGCTCCGGATTCTCATCGATACGGTCAGCCTCTATATTCTCCTCAAAGGACAAAGCCTCGGTTTCTTCATTTCCCTCATTGCCTGCCATGGCCGTAAAAAGCACAGGCTTACATTTCTTCAGCCAGTCCTTGGCTGAATTATTGGCAATGGTTTTCAACCAGGGGAGCAATTTACTTTCATCCTGCAGCTGATCCAGTCTGGTAAATGCTTTTACATAGGTATCCTGCAGTAAATCCTGCACAGTATCTTCATCATTTTTAATCAGTACCTTCAGCACTCTGTAGACTGCACCGCTGGTCTGCTCATAAATTTCAGCCAGTGCTGCCTGATCCTGTCTTTTCGCCCTGTCCAGAAGGCTTTCCTCCCTTGTTACAGGATTTCCACAGTGTTCACAGAAGCGGGCGTCTGCAGGAAGTTCTTTTCCACATTTTTCGCAAAACATTTTTTTCTCCTAATTTATACAATAAACTAATCCTTACAGTGGAATATATAATCCCAGAGAGTTTTCCATGGATAAAAGCAATTCCGTATTGTAGTCTATGGCAGCACTGTCTACGGTACGTCCATCGATGGTAATACCAGAATAATTAGCTACCATAAAGCTGTCAGGAGATACATTTCCATTATACCAAGGCATAGAGCTGAAATATGATGCCAGTTCCGGGTTATTAAACTGTCTGCCCAGACGTGCAAACATCTCATTACGGATAAAGCAAAGACCCTTATTGCTGTAACCTGCCAGCTCCTCTGCTGTCAGTTGTCTGAATATACTGTCCGGACATATATAGTCCTCACTGGTACCTGTTACAGTTCCATCTTTATAGAAATCTGGCCGTAATGCAGTATTTGTTCTGGCAGGAACCGGTGTGGCTGTTGGCTCAGGAATTGGAGTTGCAGTTGGCTGCGGTGTAGGACTTGGAGTCGGTGTTGCAGTTGGCTGTGGTGTAGGACTTGCTTCTGCTTTCTCCTTTTTCTCTGCTTGCTCAGATTTTTCTTTTTTGGAGTCTTTTTGGGAGTCTTTCCTTGAATCCTTCTTAGCTTCCTTTTTGGAATCACTTGTATTTTTTTCGCTTTCAGAAGTTTCTCCCAGACCCTCTACCGTATATTCTGTAAGTGGTTTCAGGTCACATCCGTATGCTGCTTCCAGAATTTCCATTCTTGCTTCATCATAGGAAATTTCTACTGTATCGCCGTTGCTCAGTTCTTCCTCAGGCTTTACCTTCATATCCTGTTCCAGATTGTAACCAATGATCTCTCCTGGGGTTTCTCCGGAGTATTCAAACATTTCCTCATAATTTTCATCTATATCCGAGCTTTCCAGACTACTGCTCTCGTCTGCTTTTTTTCTGATGGCTGCTTTTGCTTTCTTTTCATTCAATGTCAGATCCTGGCATTTTTTCTCAAGCTTGTCTCCATCTATTTCCACAGATATGGTTGCGTCCTTATCATTACCGGTCAAAGTGATTTCATAACAGGATTTCAGTTCAACAGCCGGTTTATGGTTCAGATACAGGAATACTCCCCCTGCTCCTGCAGCAACTCCCACAACTACCAGACCTCCTACTAAAATTCCCTTTTTGCCCTTTTTATTTTTTTTCGCCGGACGTTCTTTTTTCACCTTTTTCTGCGTTTTCGGATTTGACGGCTGTTGTGTCCATTCTTCCTGTTCCCATTGCTGTCTGGAATCCTGCTGCACGTTCCACTGTTGACCCTTATCCTGCTGTGGTTCCGTCCACTGCGCAGGCTGTATATTTTTCTGATTTTCTGCTGTATTTACTTTCGTACCACATTCCGGGCAAAAAACAGCATCTTCCTCCAGTTTACACCCGCAGTTCGGGCAATACACCGGTACCGTCTCCAACGGGCATCCACAATCCATACAAAATTTTGCAGAATCCTCACACTCTGCTCCACAATTTGGACAAAACATCTCTAATTCCTCCCTCTTTCCTGTTTGCTTTGGTTTGTTACATGTTTTTCCTTGTCTGATTTTTTCTCAATTTTCCCCTGCTTTTCCCCTTCGAGAGCCGGTACACTCTGCGGCATACACTGCATAATCCGCTGAAAGACCATCCACAGCTGTTCCCAGGGAATTGGCAGGTTATCAATTGTATTTTTAATCAGTTTTTTCAGGATATCATCATTCATCTCATCCCTCCTTCTGATATATAGACGATTGAGGGATGGAGTTGGTTTTAAAAAATTCAAATTAATTTTAGCAAAATATTTTTCACAATTCAATACGTCTTACTTTACATAAGATGATTTTATATGTTTTTTCTATTAATCGTCATTTTTCACCAATAAAAGCGAAAAGTTTCTGTCTCTTAATCCTCTCCAGAAACTTTTCGCTTTTTTGATTTTCTTATTTTTAAGGGCTTACTCATTCACCGGATTCACATGAACCATACAGTGTTTTACATCTTTAAAATTCTTCTCTATACTATGATGAACATTTTCCGCAATGTCATGTGCCTCATCCAGAGGAATCGTTCCATCTGCTGAAATTTCAATATCCACATACATCTTGGAACCGAAAAGTCGTGTCTGGAGAAGGTCGATTCCCTTCAC
>SKEC01000906.1_pt1 | contig 25617 bp, 19 predicted proteins | sample 4826641 | NCBI WGS metagenome assembly SKEC01 (sample SAMN11008819, study PRJNA524170) | human gut metagenome | biome: Human fecal sample; material: Feces; isolation source: fecal sample from pouch patient p18, p21 | host: Homo sapiens | place: Israel: Tel-Aviv | collected 2015-12-22
GCCCTGTGCGAGCTGTACGAAGAAAAGGAGGAAAATTGATGGCGAAAATTTATGCAGCCCTGATCCGCAAGGGTATCAAGACGCTGGACGAGGTGCCCGCCCGTCTGCGCAGCACCGTGAAAGCCCTGCTGGCGGAGGTGGAAGCCGATGCTTGAAGCCTGGTCCCGCACGCGGGACGGCACCCGGAAGCTGAGCGCAAACTTCACCGTGGCCGAGTTTGCCTGCAAAGATGGCTCGGACCCTGTGTTCGTGGACAGCAGCCTTGCCGCCCTGCTGCAGAAGATCCGCGACCACTTCGGCCGCCCCGTAGTCATCACCAGCGGCTACCGCACCGCCGCTCACAACAAATCCGTGGGCGGGGCCGCCTACAGCCAGCATCTGTATGGGCGCGCTGCCGACATCCGGGTGCAGGGCATCCCGGTGGAGCAGCTGGCCGCCTATGCAGAGACCTGCCTGCCCGGCACCGGCGGCATCGGCCGGTACCCGCCCCGGGCCGGACGGGCTGTGGGCTGGGTCCATGTGGACACCCGCCCCGCCAAAAGCCGCTGGACAGGTTAAGAAGGAGGTGAATCCAATGGAAAGCATCCTGTCCGCCCTGATCGCCGGTGCCGTGACCCTGATCGGGGTGCTGATCGCCAACAGCCGCAGTCAGGCCGTGACCGACACCAAACTGGAAGAACTGACCCGCGAGGTGCGCGAGCACAACAATTTCGCCCGCCGCGTGCCCATTCTGGAAGAGCAGATGAAGGTGGCCAACCACCGCATCGCCGACCTTGAGAACCATGAACGAATGAAAGAGAGGAACTGATTTATGGAACTGAGCAACAAGATCTCCACCGCTACCCTGGCCCGCACCGCTGTGCTCCTGCTGGCCCTGACCAATCAGGTGCTGAGCGCAATGGGCAAGCCCGTGCTGCCCATCGAGAGCACCACCGTGGAGCAGCTGGTCACCGCCGGCATCACCACCGTGGCCGCCCTCATCAGCTGGTGGAAGAACAACAGCTTCACCGCTGCCGCCGTGGCCGCCGACAGCTACATGGCCCGGCTGAAGCAGAAGCAGTGCTCGCCGACTGCCCTATATAAGGTAGAGGGCAAGGCCCCCGGAGACGCAGGTTTCCGGGGGCCTTTTTTCGTCTGCAGCAGGGCGGCAGGAGAAATTCCAGCCGGTTCTTTGCCAGAAATTCCGTCCCTCAAAAAGTGGTTTTCCGCAACAATCCGCACACTCTGCACCAGTACCGCAACCGCATCATTTCACGTCCGCAACAGTTTCTCTTTTTTCTGCAACAAATTCTTGTGATTTGTGCAAAATATCCAATTCAGGCTTTGGAATATTTTCACAAATCATGCGTTTCTACACATTTTTTCTTGACAACCCGCACCGGAAAATGGTATAAAGGAAGCAGGATAGTAAGCCTTGAAATATGTCCATTATATGGGACAGTGGTAATGCGTAAAAGACTTGACACCATTTGAAAGGAGCCATCAATCATGACGAACAAAAAGCTGAAACTCGCTGCCATGTCCGTAGCCCTGACCGCCTGTGTCGCTGCACAGCCCATGGCCGCCCATGCTGTGGAAGGCCCCGACTCTGTCGAGGATAACGCTGCCCCGCAGGCCGAGCCTGTAGCCGAGAGCCCCACGCCCGCCCCCGTCGCTGAGGAAGGGGAAAAGCAGGAGGAAGCCGGAGAGCAGGAGGAGTTTGTTCCCCCGGTGAACGATGAGGCCAAGAAAGATGATCAGGCTCCCGCGTTCGGCCCCGGCACCAAGACCGATGACATCATCATTGACTATAAACCTGCTGAGAAGCCGGAAGAGCCCGGCAAATCCGGTGAGGACGGCGAAGCCGACGGCTCTGAGGGCTCCGGCGAGACGGACGAGACTGAGAACCCCGACGGCACCTATGTGAAGGGTGACGTGATCGACAACAGCAAGAAGGACGAAGCCACCGGCAAGGACGGCAAGATCGGCGAGGCCACCAAGGAAGAGACCCCCGACAGCTCTTCCAGTACCACCGTTGTGGACCCCGACGCCGAGGTGAAGAAGGGCGACCCCGTGGTGGGCAAGGACGAGGACGGCAACACCACCATCACCACCCCCACCGAGACCACCGGCACCGAGACTACGACCACCACCGGCACCGGCAAGGCCGATTCCTCCACCACCATCACCGACACCAAGAAGGGCGAAGAGATCAACCTCGACGACGAGCTTGGCAAGGACGTGCGTCCGGACTGGAAAACCGATAAGGATGCCAAGCTGGGCGGTTACACCGTGGACAAGGTCGAGCCCGCCAAGGACGGTAACTCCAAGACCCTGACCCTGAAAAAGACCAGCCCGACCGAAGAAAAGGAGATGGCCGCCGAGGACATCGCCAAGCTACTGGACGTCCCCAAGGACGGCGTGGAGAAAAAGACCGACGACGAGGGCAACACCACCTATACCCTGAAAAAGGAAGAGACCTCTACCGACGAGAACGGCAACACCGTCACCCGCACCACCTACTACGAGATCACCGGCACCTCGGTCAAGACCCGCACCGAGACCACACTGAAGCTCAAGGTGGAAAAGGGCACTGTTGATGTTGATGATAAGGACCTGACCACCAAGGTCGAGCTGCCAAGCATCACTGCCAAGAACACCGACGAGACCAAGACGGATGTCATCGAGATTTCTTCGGAGAAGCTGGGCGAAATGCTCAAGGACGAGTACTATAACAACGTTACCGGCGAGTATGTCTATACGGAAAACGTGGACGGCAAGGAATATACCTATAAAGTCAAGAAAACGGAAAACACCAAGCCGCTCACCCATGCGCAGTTGGCCGACCGTCTGGGCGAGGGCTTCACCGGCGATGACAACGGCGTTTACTACAAGGGCGAAAAGCTGAACCTTGACCAGATGGAAGCCGTCCGCAAGACTTTGAGTTACACCGTGGAGGTCACCGAGGTCACCAAGACCCCCGGCCAGGTCGAAGGCGGTCAGGAAAGCATCAAGAGTGCCGAGGAAACTGCCAAGCTGGAAGCCATCAAGGCCGCTCTGACGGATGCCGCCAAGAAAACCGGCATCAATGTGGACAGCGAGGATTTCAAGAACCAGCTGAATACGATCGATCCCACCGGCAAAGGCCAGCTCAATCTCAGTTATACCGATGCAGACGGCAATGTTCATACTGTCACCCTCCGCTATGACGGTGCAACGGTTTCTGCGCCTCAGCCGGGCAGCTCTGATCCGAGCAAGGACACCGAGACCCGTAAGGATGTTACGGACAACGTCATCACCGGAACCGCTTATGTGACCGGCTCGAATACGTGGACCGAAAGCGGTTCCCTCAACGGCACCTACGTCAAGCCCGGCAGCGGTGAACTTCCCTCTCTCGATGGTTGGACGATCGCCAGCAAAGACCCGGAGAAGGGCACCACGACCTACAAAAAAGAAGAAACCGTGACCTCGCCCGACGGCACCAGCACCAAGATCACCCGTACCTGCACGATCACGGAATCGTCCGCTTCCCTCAGCGATGCGGAGAAGGAAGAGATCGCCTGGAAAGAGCTACAGAACAAGACCGGCAAGGACAAAGCTACCCTGCTTCAGGAAGGTTACAGCATTGATATCGGCAGCATGGACTTCTCCGGCATCAAGCGCGTGGAATGGACGATCGACACACTTTCTGAATCCACAAAGACGGACACCAAGGATCTTAACGACAAGCTGGTGATCCCCGGCGGCAAGAACTGGTCGATCGACGAAAACGCCGGCACCATTACGGTGGACGGAAACATCTACCGCAATGTGACCAAAACCGATGACGGCTACACCTGCACGGTCGAGGACAAAAACGGCGTAAAGACCACCTACACCTTCACCAAAAAGGCCGGTGCTCCGCTGACCCCTGATGAGATCCAGACCGCACTGGCAGGCCAATACAGTGTTTCCGCTGACAGCATCCGACTGAACGCCGACGGCAAGACCGCGACCTTCACGAAGGGTGACGAAACCATCACCGTGGATTACAGCACCCTGAGCGAGACCCTCACCGTCCGGAAGGATGTACACACCTCCTCCAGTGTCACCGGCATCATCAAGGACGATAAGGATCTTGAGAAGGCATACGACGAGCTGTGGAAGCAGATCCAGGAGATCCAGAGCAAACTTCAGCCCGGCGAGGAACTCCGGATCGGTGAAACGAAGATCGATTCCACCACCAAAAAGGAAGATATCATCAAGTATTTCACCAAGGCCATCTCGCCCGATAACATGAGCAAGGATGAGCTGATCAAGGCTCTGCAGGAGCAGGAGCGGATTGCCAAGAACTCCACTTACGTTGCCAACAAGGGTTCTGATTACGAAGAGACCAAGAAGAACTACTACTCCGGTGAAAAGACGGGTGAATTCAAATACTTCAGCAAGGCACCGGATGGTTCCAAAATTGAGGTCTATTGGAAATCGACTTGGGGGTGGAACGGCTATTATTACTATACAGACGCTAACGGCCAGGAAGTTCGTGTTCATAGTAACACTGTGCACTCCGAAGAGCAGCGTGACGACATCGGCCACCTCGACCTCGCTTCCGGCTCCAAGCTGGATCTGCTGCCGGATGAGGACGGCAAGGTCAACCAGACCGACTGCGTGCTGGTGAGCAAGAATCTGAAGCTGGAGTGGAACTACGATGCCGGAAAACTGGTCAACGGTAAGGACAACCAGACGGTCGGCCTGGACAGCAAGATCAGCTGGGATGATGAAGGCGGCGAGGGCAGCGGCCATTACGAGTATGACCGCGGCAATAGGAACAACAACCCCGACAAGAGCGCCTACTACAAGCTGACCGGCACCGTTGCCTACGACCCCATCAAGGAGAACGGCAGCATCAAGCTGTATCAGGGTCAGTGGGGCGACTATTGGAACCCCGGCATCAGCGCAGAGGATGAGGCCATTAACGCTTACCTGAAGGCAACCGGCAGCAGCAAGACCTATAGGGACTTGACCACGAAAGAGCGCAATGCCATCGTCGGCACCTACGTTGTGAAGATTGGAACCACCGGCACCAACAGCACCGGTGAGAGCGGCTATCAGGTCTATCTCAAGTCCTCTGAGCTGACCGCCTACGGCTATATGTCCCGCGATGCCAACACATGCATCAACAGCACCTACAAGCGCCAGGACGGCACCTGGGGTTACGTCGGCGGCTATGACCTGATGATCTCCGAGCTGACCCAGGTGAGCGAGGGCAAGGTCATCGGCCAGACCGAATCCACCATCAAGACCATCACTGCCCCGCTGAGCATCCGCAGCTCTCAGGACTTCGCCAAGCGCCTTCTGGAACTGAACAAGCAGACCACCACCACCCATAAAACCGGTGAGGGTGCTACGGCTTACGGCGAAAATACTTCCGGCGACTTCGACGGTACCTATACGCAGAAGAAGAGCGAAACAGTTGAAGCGTCCGGCACCGGCTCCGGCCACTACACCACCTTTACCGAGGTGCTGAAGAAGATCTTCTCCGGCTCCGGCAGCAAGGAGCACGACGAGGGCAGCATCTCCTACACCCACCGCACCACGGACAAGGTGAACACCACGCCAGTGTCCAAGGAGACCGTGACCACCACCGACGCCCATGTGGGCTACAACTATACCTCCATCGAGACCCGGAAGGTGACCGTGAACGGCGAAGAGACGGTCATCGTCCCGCCGGTCACTCCGCCGGTGGATCCCGATACCCCGGACGGCCCTGTGGAGGATGAGACCCCGGACGAAGTCGTGACCCCGGAGACCCCCGAGCTGCCGCCCGTGCAGGACGCCACCCCGGACGCTCCGGTCCTGCCGTCTGACGCGGTCCTGCCCGCTGTGCAGGATGCACTGCCGCAGACCGGCGTGAACTGGATGGCCGCTCTGGGCATGGCATTCAGCGGCATGCTGCTGACCATCGCAGGCGCATTCGCCAGCCTCAAGTACAAGGAAAAGCACTGATGCTTTTCCCTTCCAACGTGATCCACGTCAAGTCGTAAACGCATAGAAAGGGCCTCCACATTCCGGGGAGGCCCTTTCGTGTTGTGTTCGGCTTATGCTTCCGCTTTGGCAGTGCGGTACCACTGTACCAGCTTTTCGGCGTCCTGCCAGCCCTTGCGGTACATGGCTTCCAGACTCTGTTTGTCCTTGGTCAGGGTGGACATGCCCTCGGAGGTGTAGCGGTAGAGCTTTTTGCCCAGCCGTTCCACGATGCTCATGGCCGGGAGCTGGGTCGTCACATCGTAGACTCCCAGCCGCTCGTAGGTGACATAATAGGCCAGATTATAGTCCGAGAGCTTGGCTATGGTGCAGTTTTCCGTGTTGGTCACGCTGAGGATCTGGCAGTTCTGCTCCTTGAAACGCATCACATGGCCGATGGTGTCGCGGGACTCACCGGACACCGAAAACACGATCACCAGCGAATTTTCCACGAATCGGCTCTCGGTGGGGTAATGGGGCTCGTCGATGTACAGGCAGAACTTGCCCATGCTGGAAAAATAGCGTGCCCCGTACTTGGCCACGATGCCGGACATGCCGCTGCCTACAAAAAAGATGTGCCGGGCCTGAAAAATGACCCTGGTCAGCATGTCCAGCTTCTGCTCAAACTCCGCCGAGCAGGTCTTTTTCAAAAAGTCGATGACCTCCGACACATCGTCCTTGACCGGCGGCTGCTTTGCCTGTTCCAGATGCTGGCGCAGCCGGATCTTGAACTCCGCATAGCCGTCGCAGCCCGCCTTTTTGCAGAACCGGAGGATGGTGGAGGTAGACACATGGGCGGCATCCGCAAACTCCCGGATGCGCATATAGCACACCTTGTCCGCGTTCCGCACAACATACTTATAAACTTCCAGCTCCAGATCATTCAGGCTGCAGATCATCTCTTCGCTGAACATCGGCCGCCCCTCCCTCGTGGTGGTTTTTGTTCCAGTATACTGTATTTTTTGCCGCGTTACAATTCCCCTGCTCAGAAAAAAGCCGCCGCACGGTGGCAGGGCCGTGCGGCGGCAGAAACATGCTTTGGGGAACCGATCAGATCAGGCTCAGGGCCTCTTCGTCGCCCACGAGGATGAAGTCGGGGTGCATCTGCAGGATGCTGGCGGGCACTTCCGGGGTGACCGGGCCGAAGAAGGCTTTCTTCACGATCTCGGCCTTGCCGGTGCCGTTGACCACCATCAGCACCTTACGGGCCTGCATGATGGTCTTGATGCCCATGGTGTAGGCCTGCTTGGGCACCAGGTCTACGTTGCCGTCAAAGAAGCGCTTGTTGGCCTCGATGGTCTCCTGGGTCAGGTCCACACAGTGGGTCTCCAGCTCAAAGGCCTCGCCCGGCTCGTTGAAGCCGATGTGGCCGTCGTGGCCGATGCCCAGCAGCTGCAGGTCGATGCCGCCCACGCTGTGGATGATCTGGTTGTACTGGGCGCAGGCTGCGTCCGCATCGGGGTTGGTGCCGTCCGGCAGGTTGATGCGGGCGGGGTTGATGTTGACGTGGTCGAACAGGTGGCGGTGCATGAAGCTCCAGTAGCTTTCCGGGTGGTCCTTGGGCAGGCCGCGGTACTCGTCCAGGTTCACGGTGGTGACCTCCGAGAAATCAATGTCGCCCTTGTTGTACCACTCCACCAGCTGCTGGTAGGCCCCCACCGGGGTGCCGCCGGTGGCCAGACCCAGCACGCAATTGGGCTTCATGATGACCTGTGCGGAAATAATGTTTGCCGCCTTGCGGGACATGTCTGCGTAATCCTTTGCACGAATGATCTTCATCACAAACGACCTCTTTCATCTTTCATCTTTGCTGCGTTCACCGCGCAGCATCGGTTTTGCGCTTCCACGCATTCTACTGCAATTCTACCACAATTCACAGGATGCTGTCCAGCATTCTAGCGCATTCTGACCGAATTTTGCTGTTTTTCAGCCGATTCGTCCAAAACCTGCCGGGCAGAACGCAAAGGGCCCCGCCGAAGCGGAGCCCTCACACCGGGAACGCCCGGCAGCGTCTGCAATTTCAGGTTCAGTCCAGGTCCTCGCCGTTGGATGCGATGACCTTCTTGTACCAGTAGAAGCTGTCCTTGCGGCTGCGGGCCAGTGTGCCGGTACCGTCGTTCTGCTTGTCCACATAGATCATGCCATAGCGCTTCTTCATCTCGCCGGTGGATGCGGACACGATGTCGATGGGGCCCCAGCAGGTGTAGCCCAGCAGGGGGATGCCGTCCAGATTCACGGCGTCCAGCATGGCCTCGATGTGCTTGCGCATGTAGTCGATGCGGTAGGGGTCGTGGATGGATCCGTCGGCCTCCACGGTGTCGTTGGCACCCAGACCGTTCTCCACGATGAACAGGGGCTTCTGGTAGCGGTCGTACAGGGTGTTCAGGGTGATGCGCAGGCCCAGCGGGTCGATCTGCCAGCCCCACTCACTGGAGGCCAGATGGGGGTTGACCACGCTGCTGATGACGGCATTGCCGCGGGCGTGCTTGGCCGAAATGACCGGGTCGGCAGAGACGCAGCGGCTGGAGTAGTAGCTGAAGGAGATGAAGTCCACCGTGCCCTCGACCAGGGTCTCCCGGTCACCGGGCTCCCAGTCCAGCTGCACACCGGCGCGCTCCATGCGCTTTTCAGCCCAGACCGGGTAGGCACCGCGGGCCTGTGCGTCGATGAAGAAGTAGTTGTCGCGGTCGCTTTCCATGCCCTTGTACACGTCCTCCGGGGCGCAGGAGTAGGGGTAATACTGGCCTGCGGCCAGCATGCAGCCCACCATGGCCCCCGGCATCTTCTCGTGGGCCAGCTTCACGGCGCGGGCGCTGGCCAGCAGCTCGTGGTGTGCGGCCCGATACTTGACCTGCTGCACATCCTCGCCCGGCTCGAACACCAGACCGGCGCCCATAAAGGGCATGTGCAGCAGCATGTTGATCTCGTTGAAGGTCAGCCAGTACTTGACCAGCCCGCCGAAGTTGTCGAACAGCACCTCGCAGTAGCGCACAAAGGCGTCGATCATGCGGCGGTCTTTCCAGCCGCCGTACTTCTTGATCAGCGCAATGGGGGTGTCAAAGTGGCAGATGGTGACCAGCGGCTCGATGCCGTACTTGCGGCACTCCTCGAACACGCTGCGGTAGAAGGCGATGCCAGCCGCATTGGGCTGGGCATCGTCGCCGTTGGGGAAGATGCGGGTCCACGCAATGGACAGACGATAGCACTTGAAGCCCATCTCCGCAAACAGGGCAATATCCTCTTTGTAGTGGTGGTACATGTCGATGGCCTCGTGGGCGGGGTAGAAGTGCTCTGCATCGCACTCCAGCATCTTCATCTCGCCGCGCGCCACCGGGCCGCGGTCGGGACCGAAGGGGACCACATCCACGCTGGACAGCCCACGGCCGTCCACATCGTATGCGCCCTCACACTGGTTGGCAGCGGTTGCACCGCCCCACAAAAAGCCTTCCTGCATTTTCATACAGACATCCTCACTTTCTTCTTATCATGGGCCGTGCCCATTGGAATTCCTGCACCTCTAGTATAGCGGAAAAATCACAAAAGAAAAAGAGGCTTTTGGGGCTTCTTTGTGCCAAAAAGACAAAACAGCGCCCCCTGCGCCGTCCGAGACGGTTCAGGGGGCGCTGTCATTGCGGTTCAGGGAATACTGCGGGGATCAGTCTGCAGACAGATAGTGCATGGCCTTGCGCAGGCGTGCCTCATTTTCTGCGGTGGGCTCCATAAAGGGGCTGTGGAACAGATCCTGGAACAGGTTCTCCATCTTGGGGGAGTTCGGGTCGATGCCGATGTCCTCCAGGGTCAGGGGCATGTTCATGCTGCGCATGAAATCACGGAAGGGTGCCACCTGCTCCGGATGGCCGTTGAAGGCCAGCTGCAGGCAGTCGCCGATGGCCACGATCTCACCGTGCAGGTAGGGCTTTGCCTCCTGGGTGAAGTGAGTGCGCACCAGCTCGTAGGTCTCGTGGCCCAGAGCGGTCTGGCCAAAGCCCTTGCTCACGCCGCTGACGATGCCGGCCACGGCAACGTTCAGGTAGGCGATATCCTCCACGGCCTTGGTCAGCTTGCCCTCGGCAATGTCATGGCAGGCCTGATGGGCCTCCTTCTCGTAAACATGGTAAGCCATCTCTGCGATGGTGTAAGCGGTGAACAGACCGATGCTCACATCGTCCAGCAGGATCTCGCTGCGGCCGTTCTGGATCTCGATCATCTTGGCCATGCCGTCCATGATGCCGCTGGCTGCGTAGCGCGGGGGCTCCTTGCAGATCACGTCCATGTCCATGACGATGGCGTTGACCTCGTGGTCATAGCGCAGGCTGCCCAGGGAGGCACCCTCGGCAGTGTACATGACGCTCAGCGGGGCAAATGCCGCGCAGGTGGCAATGGAGGTAGGCACCTCCACGATGGGCAGGTCGCCTGCAAAGTGTGCCGTAGCCTTGGCCTGATCCATGATGCGGCCGCCGCCGACACCAACGATGACCTGGCAGCCGGTGGTCAGGGCCTGCAGGGCGTGCTCCTTGGCGCGCTCGTAGGTGTTCTGATCCGGGTACAGGGAGAGTTCAAACTCCACACCGGCATCCTTCAGGCTCTTTTCTGCCTTGCCTTCGGTGGCTGCCCAGGCTCGGGGGCCGGCAATGACCAGGGCCTTTTTGCCCAGACGTGCCACCTCGCCGCCCAGCAGGTTCAGAGCCCCTGCTTCCTGCAGGTAACGGCCAGCGCCGAACTTATAGGCGTTATCCAGTTTGATATCGGCCAAACTTCTTGCTTCTGCCATAGTTTTTACACTCCTTACTCCATGTAAGCACCCTTCATGGCACTGACTGCGTGCTGGCTATACAGCTTCAGCAGGCCATGGGTGTATTTGCTTGTAAAACCTTTCCAGTTTGCTTTGCGTTCTGCCAGAATGGCGTCCATTTCTTCGGGGGTCTTGTGCTCGCCCTTCACACCGGTGATCTCCAGGCGGCGGGCCTCCACGTCCAGTTCAATGATATCGCCCTCTTCCACCAGTGCGATGGGGCCGCCTGCGGCGGCTTCAGGGCTGACATGACCGATAACCGGGCCACGGCTGGCACCAGAGAAGCGGCCGTCGGTAATGAGGGCCACGCTGGAGGCCAGGGTCGGGTCGGAGCAGACGGCTTCGCCGGTGTAGAACATCTCCGGCATACCGCTACCGCGGGGGCCTTCGTAGCGGATGAACACGGCATCGCCCGGGTGGATGCGGCCGTGGAGGATGGCGTCGATGGCGTCCTCCTCACAGTCGAAGGGGCGGGCGGTCAGGGTCGCCTTGAACATGGCCTTGGGGCAGGCGGTGTGCTTGATGACACAGCCTTCCGGGGCCAGGTTGCCGCGCAGGATGGCGATGGAACCGTTGGTGCCGATGGGCTCGTCGAAGCTGCGGATGATGTCGGTGCGCTTGATCTCGCGGCCGATCTTCTTGCTCTTCTCGGCCAGCAGGGCATCGCAGTGCTCGTAGAAGCCGTTCTTCTTCAGCTCCTCCAGGTTCTCGCCCAGGGTCTTGCCGGTAACGGTCTTGGCATCCAGATGCAGCATGGACTTGATCTCTTCCATGATGCGGGGCACGCCGCCTGCATAGTAGAAATACTGTGCGGGCCAGTCGCCTGCGGGACGGATGTTCAGCAGGTAGTGTGCGCCGCGGTGCATCCGGTCAAAGGTGTCGGCGTCGATCTCGAAGCCGAACTCGTGGGCAATGGCGGGGATGTGCATCAGGGCATTGGTGGAGCCGGAAATGGCCGCATGGACCATGATGGCGTTCTCAAAGCTGCGCATATCCACGATATCGCCTGCGGTGACACCGGCTTCCACCAGCTTCATCAGCTGTGCACCGGCGTCGTAGGCAGCCTGCTTCAGCTCGGGGGCAGTGGCCGGCATCAAAGCGGTGCCGGGCAGCATCAGGCCCAGAGCCTCGGCCATGACCTGCATGGTGGAGGCAGTGCCCATAAAGGAGCAGGCACCGCAGCTGGGGCAGGCGTGCTGCTTGTAGTAGGTCAGCTGCTCGGCCGGGATCTCGCCGCGCTCGTACTGTGCGCTGAACTTGCCGATCTGCTCCAGGGTGAGCAGCTCGTTGATGGCACAGCCGGGGTCGTTCTCGGTGTACTTGGCGGGCAGGTCGTATGCCTCCATGACACCGCCGGTGACCACGATGGCTGCCATCATGTCCTTCATGCGGCCGATGCTCATGAGCATGGCGGGCATGGCCTTGTCGCAGCTGGAAATGAACACACCGCCGTCAAAGGTGGTGGCGTTGGCCTGTGCTTCCACCAGGTTGGTGATGGCTTCGCGGTGGGCCAGCGAGTAGTTAATGCCGTCATGGCCCTGGGCCATGCCGTCGCACATGTCGGTGGCAAAATACCGGGCAGCCTTGCCGCCGTGGTCGTTCACGCCGCGGACAGCCTCTTCCACAAAGATATTCAGGTGGCCGGAGCCCGGATGGCTGTTGCCGTAGGTGCTCTCCACCATGATCTGGGGCTTGCTCAGGTCATCGACCGTCCAGCCCATGCCCATGCGCAGAGGGTCCATCTCAGGGGACAGGGAACGGACCTGCTGACTTTTCAGAATCATATTCAACTCCTTATAAAACTCTCAATAAAACTCTCAGATACTCTCTCACAGGGTCAGGCGGCGGTCACGCGCAGCGACCTTCCACCAGCCTGTGACCTTGCCGTTTTCCACCACCGGGACCGCCGGGTACAGGGCGCTGGTGGGGCAGACGTGAGTCGGGATGGCAAACAGCTCGGTCCCGATGGGCGGGATGTCGGCAATGTGCTCTTCCGGCACACGCACCACCCAGTGCTCCTCGTTCTGGATCACGGTGCGGGCATACTCCATGCCCACGATCTCCGCGCGCTCCGGCTGGGGATCGGTGGCCACGGCCTTGCAGCCCAGATCCAGTGTGAAGGTGTCGCGGCTGGGGCGGCTCACCACGCGGGTGAGCAGGGCGGCAGCCGGGGTAAACTTCAAATCCGGGTAGGCCTTGCGGTACCCAGCGTCCTGGATCACGCAGGTGCCGGGGCTCAAAAACTCGCCGGTCATCTCTGCGTGCACCGGGAAGGACGGGGTGCCGCCCATGATCAGGATCTCGCAGCAGATGCCGTCTGCCTTCAGGCGGGCCTTGATCTCCTCGATCTGCTTGTCCACAGGGGCGGTAGCCACCTCGCGCTCCTGCACGCTGCTCTCGTGACGGTGGCCGTCGTAGCAGTGCATGCCGCGCATGACGATGCCGGGCAGGGTGTTCCACTCCCGGTACATCGCTTCCACTTTATCCAGCGGCACACCGGTGCGGTGCTGGCCCATGTCCACATCCATCAGCACATTGGCCTTGCAGGTCTGGCCCAGCTTGCGGATCTGCTCCGTGTCATCGCCGATGGCAAAGAACTCCACCTCCGGGAAGGCGGCCTGCAGCGCGGCAAAGCGCTTGATGTTGGGGCCCACCAGCGGGTACGCCAGAGTCAGGTGCTTCGCACCGGCCTTGGCGGCCATTTCAGCCTCGGCGATGGTGGCGCACTTGAAGCGGTCGATGCCCGCCTCGATCTGCATTTGGACCACCTCGGCCATCTTGTGGGTCTTGATGTGGGGCCACAGGCGGGCAGCGCCGCCTGCAATGTCGATCATCTTGCGGATATTCTCGCGGATGATCGCCGGGTAATAGACCAGCTGCGGGCTTACGATGTCCTGCTGACCCTCAAAGGTATAGAGGTTGTCGTTGATCTTATTCATACTCCACCAGCATCTCGATTTCGACCGCGATGTTGCCCGGGCAGGAATTGGTGCCCATGGCGGTGCGGGCGGGCAGACCCTTCTCCTCGCCGAACAGCTCGAACAGCAGGTTGGAGCCGCCGTTGATGACCTGCGGCTGCTGTGCAAAATCATCGGTGCAGTTGACAAAGCCCAGGACCTTGACGCAGCGCTTGATGCGGTTCAGGTCGCCCAGCTTGGCGTCCAGATTGGCCAGCAGGTTCAGCATGCAGTTGTAAGCAGCCTTCTGGCCCTGCTCCAGGGTCAGGTCGCCGCCGACCTTGCCCACGATGTTGTGGCCGTCGCCGATGTCAGGGCCGCAGCCGCTGCAGTACAGCAGATGATCGCCGAACTCCATGACCGGAGTGTAGACACCGCCCTTCGGCGGGGGTGCGGGCAGGGTGATGTTCATTTCCTTGAGCTTATCGTAGACATTTGCCATAAGAAAAAACCTCTCTTCTTTTTCTCTGACGCAGCCGAAACGGGGGCTGCTGCCGTTGGAAGCTGCGGTCCCGCCGGGCGTGTGTCGGCGGAACAACAGCCGTTTTTATATTCCCAACAGCGTACTGCCCAGGCTCAACACCAGCGGCACGCTGATCAGGATACTGAGGGTGGAATGTGCAACGGCCTGGCTTGCCAGCTCGCCCTCGGTGTCGTACTGTTTTGCCAGCACGGCCGTCAGGCTGCCTGCCGGGCAGGAGGCCAGAATCAGGATCGCCATGCACAGGGTGCGGTCCAGCGGCAGGAAGTACAGCGCCGCCAGGAAGCCCAGCGGGAACACGACGCACCGCAGGGCCGTGATGAGCCATACCATGGGGTTCGTGACCAGTTTTTTCAGGTCACTGCGGGCCAGCATGCTGCCTGCGATCATAAGAGCCAGCGGGGTGGTGGTATTGCCCACCGCCTTGCAGAAGCTCTCCAGAATGGCGGGCAGCCGCAGGCCGGTCACCAGCATGACCACCATGATGGCGGTGGTGATGTTGGTGGGGGTAAGGAATGCTTTGATGCTCACCTTGGCTTCCGGGTCGAACAGGTGCTGTACATAAGTAAAGAACAGGATGTTGTAGGCCATGATGCCGGCGGCACCGTACAGGGCACCCGCCTCGCTGCCCAGCAGGGCGCTGATGAGTGGGATGCCGATGAAGGCGCTGTTGGGCATGACGGCGGCCCCCACCAGCACGGCCTTCTGGCCGCGGGTCAGGTGCATGGCCCTGCTCAGCACAAGGCAGATGCCGATGGTGAGGATGTAGAAGATCTCCAGCACCACATAGCCCTTGAGCATGCCGGCCACGGCCTCGCGGCCGCCGTCGATGCTGGCACTGGCCAGCAGGGTGCAGGGCAGGGTGACCGACATGACCAGGTTGGACAGGAACTTGCTGTTCCTGTCATCCATGATGCCCAGTTTGGTCACGGCTGCACCGGTGCCGATCTCCAGGAAGATGATCAGGATCTGCTGCAGAAGAATCGCGATCGACATGGCAGCTCCTTACACCGTCAGCACCATACCGGCACCGGTCGTGGTGCGCCGGTCGTGGTCAATGGCGACCTGGCCGTTGACGATGCACCAGTCCAGACCGGTGGCCTTCTGGGCAGGATTCGTGAAGGTGGCATGATCCGTGAACTTCTTCGGATCGAATACCAGTATATCAGCATAGTTGCCTTTCTGCAAGCTCCCTCGTCCGACCAATCCCATTCTTTCGGCGGGCTGGCTGGTCATCCGGCGGATGGCCTCCTGCATCGTGTAGATGCCGCGCTCGGCCACATACTCCCGCAGCACCTTGGGGAAGGCACCGAACATGCGGGGGTGGGGCGTGTCGGTCTTGGCATAGATGGCATCGGAGATGATATTGGACCAGGGCAGACGCGCCACCGTATCAATATCATCCTGGCTCATGGACATATTGATGATGGCAGTCTTACCGTCCTCGCTGTGCATCAGGTAGGCGGCCAGTGCAGCGGCGTCCTCAAAGCCGAATTTCTCGGCAGCCTCCGTCACCCGCATGCCCAGGAACTTCTCGTTTTCGGGGCAGACCACGCCGCTGATGATGATGCGGTCCCAGCCCAGCGTGATGCAGAAGTTGTCCCAGTCATCGTACAACACGCTGCTGGTACGGCGGAACTCCTCCACACCTTCGGGGGTGCCCAGTTTTTCCAGTGCACGGGTCATGTTGCCGGCCACGAACACCGGGGGCAGCATGGTGGTCAGGGCTGTGCTGCCGCCCTCGTAGGGGTAGAAGTCCACGGTCACGTCCATGCCCTGGGCCCGGGCGGCTTCGATGTCGGCAATGGCGGTGTGGATGTCCTTGCCCCAGTTCTTCATGCCGCAGCTCTTGAAGTGGCTGATCTCCAGGGCACAGCCCACGCGGCGGGCGATCTCGATCACCTCGCGCACGCTCTGCACCATGCTGTCGCCCTCACCGCGGATGTGGGTGGTGATGACCCGGTGGTAGCGGCCCACCGGCTCCAGAATGTAGGCAAATTCATCGGTGGAGGAGTAGCACTCCGGCAGGTACATGATGCCCAGCGACACACCGGGAGCACCGGCGGCCATGGCGTCCTCGATCAGAGCACGGGCGTCGTCCAGCTCCTGCTGGGTGTAGGGAGTGTCGGCAAAGCCCTTGACGCAGATCTTGACGGTGCCGGTGCCGATCATGGCGGCAACATTCAGGGGCAGCGCGGTCTTGTGCAGGGCAGCCAGATAATCACGGTAGGTGTGGGGGCCGTCCAGGCCGATGGGGCCCATGACGGCTTCTTCAAAGGAATAATACTCCTTTGCCGCCTCGTCCGATTCCGGCCGGGGGGTCATGCTGATGCCGCAGTTGCCTGCCACTGCCGTGGTAATGCCCTGGGCCAGCTCCACCTCGCCAAAATGCGGGTCGTTGAGGGGCTTTGCGTCGTGGTGACGGTGGATATCCACAAACCCCGGGGTCACCGCCTTGCCGGTGGCGTCGATGACCTGGTCTGCAGGTTCCGTGATGCCCGGAGCGATCTGAGCAATACGGTCGTCCTGCACCAGCAGGTCTGCCTGGTAGGGCTGGCCCCCCAGGCCGTCGTATAGGGTGCCGTTCTGGATCAAAATACGTTTCATGATAGGTTCCCTCTCGCTATGAATTTGCCCTGCGGCAAGGCGACCCTGCCGCAAACGATGAAAGGGGCAAGGGCGTATGCCCTCGCCCCTTTCGGAGAAACAGATTTACAGTTTGCCGGCTCAATCGGTCTTACAGATCTTCTTCTTCCTCAGCAGCAGCCTCAGCAGCAGCGACCTTTTCCACGACAGTGCCGCGGCGGTCGTCCATAACGTGCTTCAGGCGCACATCGTCGGGAGTGGTGTCAGCAGGGAACATGAGAGAGACCACAATGCCGAACACCAGAGAAATGATGGTAGCAGGCACAGCCGGACCACCCATGGTGGCGTTGATCCAGTTCTTGAAGGAAGGCAGCACCAGGATCAGCACGCCCAGCAGAGTGCCGGAGCCGATGCAGGCCAGACCGCCCTGCCAGTTGACACGCTTCCAGAAGCGGCCCAGCAGCATAGCCACAGCCACGCCGGGCAGGAAGGCGCCCACGATGGTGGAGATGTAGCCGATAACGTCGTTGACGAACAGGGTGATGAAGAAGGCAGCGCCCAGGGTGCAGATCAGAGCGATACGGCTGTACTTGGCGTAATCTTCTTCCTTGATGGTCTTGCCGGTGACGCTGGGGTACACGTCGGTCAGCAGGATGGTAACGCCGGAGATGGCGTCGGAGTCACCGGAGGACATGGTAGCGGACAGGCCGCAAATCATGAACATCATGCCGATGATCGGGGGCAGTGCGTTGGTAGCCATGTAAGCAAAGGCGTAGTCGCCGCTGGCCAGGGTGTCACCATTCATGGTGGCGATGGTGAAGCAGCTCATGCCGATGATGGCGGTAACAAAGCTCCAGCCGAACAGCAGGATGCCCTGGCCCAGGAAGGCCTTGCGAGCAGTCTTTTCGTCCTTGGAGGTGTAGATACGGGTACGATGGGTGGGGGTACCGATAACGCCCATGGCTGTGGACAACACCAGTGCTATGGCAGCCATGACACCGTAGGAGCCCAGGCCGTAGAAGGTCATTGCGCCGGGCTTGCCAGCAGCGGTGAAGGTATCCACCACGTTCTGATAGCCGCCTGCCAGGGGGATGGCACGGATAGCGATGGTCAGGAAGCCGATGAGGATAGCGATGAACTGGACAGCGTCGGTGGTAACAACGGCCATGTAGCCGCCGATGAACACATAGATGCCGAAGCCCAGAACGGTGATGATCTTACAGGTAACGTCGGGCAGCTGGGTGACGTAAGCCAGGTACTTGGCACCGCCGTTCAGGTGGTTGCCCAGCCAGATGATCTCGATGACGAACATCATAAAGCCCATGACCTGGCGGATGATCTTTTTGCCGCCGTAGTAATACTGTGCTTCCTCAGACATGGTCAGGAAGCCCTTGTTCTTTGCCTTGGTGAACAGCAGCATAGAAAGGATACCTGCCGATGCGCCCAGGCCGTAGATGGCGCCGCCCCAACCGTGGTTGAAGCCGTTGCCGATGGCACCCATGGAAGAACCGGTGCCGATCATGGTAGCACCCACGGTGCAGAAGATCAGGAAGAAGCCGAGGTTGCCGCCGCCGGTCAGGAAGCTGCTGCCCTCATTTTTGCCGCGGCTGGTGATCCAGCCCACAAAGATCATAAAGCAGATCCATGCGATAAAGCCGCCAATAAACAATGGGATGTATTTGGGATCCAACATAGTTTCATTTCCTCCTTAGAATCATTTTCCTCAGCCCGGCGCAGGGTCCGCTCGGGCCGATATGGCTGTCAGGCATTTCCCCGCTGCGGGCCGGCACCGTGGGGTCGTTGTCCGACAACAACTTCGCTGTCCTAAATTTACCAATTTTCTTTCCATCCGTAAATAGTTTTTTAACATTTTCTGCACAAATATGGATTTTCGGCGCATGTTATAATTTTTTGTTCCTCGTCTTGTCATTTCCACGAAAAACAAACTGCCCCTTGCAGTCTATTTTCCGGTGTCGTATACTGAAATTGGAGCAGAGATTTACAGAAAAAATTACAAGCCCCTTTCAAAAGCAACGATGTTGTGCTCATTTTTAATCGTTTGCAATTTATTAAGTTGTCTGACAATGCCGTCGCAGGCCCCAAAAGTGTCTGCATCCCGTGCAAAAGGCAACGATCGGCGGCGCTCCGGCCGCCGAAAAAAGGGCGGACGGCCTGCAGTTTTCAGCCATCCGAACCAGAAAGCGCACAATTTTTGTTCAGATATCGGAACGCAAGTCCCAATACAGCCCGATATCCGAACACGTCCGGTGTTTTCAGGATTCCTGTGCGGAACACATCGGAACACTTTCGTCGTTTTCCCGACCTGGTCCGAATGCCTCTCAGAGGCCCTATATATAAGGAAAGGAAGTGAGACCCATGCCTTCCGGAGATGCCCACCGTTCCCTGGCACGCGCGCTGGATATCCTGGAGCTGTGCAGCCTGAACGGCAGCGGTTACACCCTTACCCAGCTGTCCCAGCATCTAGGCATTGCCAAAGGCAGCATCTCCCCGCTGCTGCACACCCTGCGGGACCGCGGCTACCTGACCCTGGACGACCAGGATCATCACTACCGCATCGGCCGCATGGCGTTCCGCATTGGAAACACCTATCTGGACGAAGCCAGCGCCCTGCGGGAGATCTACCGCCTGATGCACGACATCGTGTCGGTCTGCCACGAGACATGCCACCTGGGCTGCCTGAAAAACGGGGATGTCTATTACCTCAAAAAGGTGGAGAGCCCCCTGTACAGCCACACCGTCACGGTGGAGGGCCGCAGCCTGCCGGCCTACGCCACCGGCGTGGGCAAGGCTCTGCTGGCCGACTACCAGCTGCCCCAGCTCAAGGCCCTGTATTACGACGGCCTGTACCCGCTGACCGAGCACACCATCACCGACTTCCGCCTCCTGGCCGACCAGCTGGCCGAGATCCGGGCCAGCGGCTTTGCCTACGAGTGTGAGGAGAGCACCCGGGGCATCCGCTGCATCGGCGTGCCGCTGCGCAAAAACGGCAAAGTGGTGGCCGCGCTGAGCGTTGCCTTCCCGCTGGAGCGCTACAGCGACGCTGCCGCCGCCAGCGCCCGGCAGGCGCTGGATGAAGCCCGGCGTCAGATCGAACGAATGCTCTGCAGCGTAGAACTGCAGTTCTGAGCCCTATAAGAAAAGGAGTGTTTTTATGCCTCAGTTGATCACCATCGGCGAGACCATGGCCGCCTTCACCCCGGACAGCGTGGGTGCCCTGCGCTATGTGCAGAACTTCGGCATCCGCACCGCCGGTGCCGAGAGCAATGTAGCCGTGGGTCTGGCAAAGCTGGGCCTGGAGGCCGCCTGGGTCAGCCGCCTGGGCACCGACGAGTTTGGCTGCTTCATCCGCAATCAGCTCCGTGCCGAGGGCGTGGACTGTTCCCGCGTCATCTACGACCCGGACCACCGCACCGGCATCATGTTCAAGGAGACCGGCGTGGGCGAGACCAAGGTATTCTATTACCGGGAGAACAGTGCCGCCAGCCACCTGTGCCCCGAGGACGTGACCCCCGCCCTGCTGGACGGCGTGAAGGTGCTGCACATGAGCGGCATCACCCCCGTGCTGAGCGAGAGCTGCCTGGCCATGACCAAAGCCGCCTTTGCTCTGGCCAAGGAGAAAGGCGTTGCCATCAGCTTTGACCCCAACATCCGCCGCAAGCTGTGGCGTGGGCAGGACTACGCCCCCCTGATCCGGGAGCTGACCCTGCAGAGCGAGATCGTGCTGCTGGGCCTGGACGAGGCCGACGCCCTGTTCGGCCTGCGCGACCCGGACACCATCTTCGATCTGCTGTTCCGCGACGGCTGCGCACAGTATGTGGCCATCAAGGACGGCGGCAACGGTGCCTGGGTGGCCGACAAGACCACCCGCGAAAAGCTGCCGCCCTACCCCTGTAAGCCCATTGAGCCCATCGGCGCCGGTGACGGCTTCAATGCCGGCTTCCTGGCCGGCATCCTGCAGGGCCGCGATGTGGTCACCGCAGGCCGCATGGGTGCCATCTGCGGCGCCCTGGCCACCCAGACCCCGGGCGACGTGGAGGGCTACCCCGACGCCGCCCAGATGGAAGCTGCCCTCACCGGCGCTGCCATCACCTACCGCTGATCCGCTGAAACCGCCGGTTTCATTTTTTGCCGAAAGGAGTTTTTTGTATGGACACTTACGATCTGGTTTCCAAGCATCCGTTGCTGGCCATCCTGCGCAACGTTCCGCTGGAAAAGACCATTGATTACGCCGAGGCCGCCGTGCAGGGCGGTGCCCCCTTCTTTGAGGTGGCACTGAATAGCCCCCACGCCCTGGAGCAGATCACGATGCTACGCACCCATTTCGGGGACCGCTGCACCGTGGGTGCCGGCACCGCCATCACCGTGGACCGCTGCAAAGCCGCTCTGGACGCCGGTGCACAGTTCCTTCTGACCCCCGGCACCCCGCTGGATGTGTTCAGCTACTGCGCCGAGAACGACATCGCCCTGCTGCCCGGCGTGCTGACCCCCACCGACGTGGCCACCAGCCTGCAGTTCGGCTACAAGACCATGAAGCTGTTCCCGGCCGGCAGCATGCCCCGCCACTACGTCAAGGACCTGCAGGGCCCCTTTGACGGCACCAACTACATGGCCATCGGCGGCGTGAGCCCCGCCAACATCCGGGAATTCTTTGACGCCGGCTGCATCAGCGTGGGCCTGGCCTCCAGCCTGATGCCCAAGGACGCCGTGGCCGCCAACGACTGGGAAGCCTGCGCCGCCTACGTCCGCGGCATGGTGGACCAGATCCAGCGCTGAACCTGAACCCATTGAAACCTTCTGCAATACAAGAGAAAGGATGATTTCCCATGAAGATCGTTGAAGTCAACACCTATACCGTCCGTCCCCGCTGGGGCTTTGTTGAGATCGTGACCGACGAGGGCCTGACCGGCTGGGGCGAGCCCGTGCTGGAAGGCCACTGCGCCACTGTTCTGGCCTGTGTCCAGGAGATGAAGCCCTACCTCATCGGCAAGGACCCCATGCGCATTGAGGACTTTTCCGCTGTGCTGTACCGTGCCGGTTTCTACCGCGGCGGCGGCGTGCTGATGAGCGCCATTGCCGGCATTGATCAGGCCCTGTGGGATATCAAGGGCAAGTTCTTCAACGCCCCGGTCTACCAGCTCATGGGCGGTGCCTGCCGCGACAACATGCGCGTGTACAGCTGGATCGGCGGCGACCGCCCCAGTGATGTAGGTACCGCTGCCCTGGAAAAGAAGAACGCCGGCTTTACCGCCATCAAGATGAACGCCACCGAAGAGCTGCAGATGATTGACACCTACGACAAGGTGGACGCCGTTCTGGAGCGCGTGGCCGCCATCCGGGAGAGCTGCGGCAAGTATTTCGGCATCGCCATCGACTTCCACGGCCGTGTGCACAAGCCCATGGCAAAGGTCCTGGCCAAGAAGCTGGAAGAGTTCGACCCCATGTTCATTGAGGAGCCCGTCCTGTGCGAGAACATGGAGGTGTTCAAGGAGATCGCCGCTGCCTGCAATGTGCCCATTGCCACCGGCGAGCGTCTGTTCACCAAGTATGACTTTAAGCGCCTGCTGCAGGCCGGCGGTGTGGACATCATCCAGCCCGACCTGAGCCACGCCGGCGGCCTGACCGAGGTCAAGAAGATCGCCTCCATGGCCGAAGCCTACGACGTTGCCCTGGCCCCCCACTGCCCCCTGGGCCCCATCGCTCTGGCCAGCTGCCTGAACGTGGACGCCACCTGCTACAACGCCGTGATCCAGGAGCAGAGCATCGGCATCCACTACAACGTGGGCAAGAGCGTGCTGGACTATGTCAAGAACCAGGACGACTTCAAGTTCGTGGACGGCCGCGTGCAGCTGCCCGTCCGTCCCGGTCTGGGCGTGGACGTCAACAAGGAACTGGTGCTGGAGGAGAACAAGACCCCGCACGAGTGGAAGAACCCCGTCTGGCGTCACAAGGACGGCAGCGTTGCCGAGTGGTAATGCATCCCGCCGCCTGAGTTAACACAGAAAAACAGCCCGCATGGCAGGAGCATCGTGCTCCGTCATGCGGGCTGTTTGCGTTCGATTTACTCTTTTTCTTCCGGTTCTTCGGGCTTGGCCAGCTCCTTGAGCTGCAGCACCCATTCCGGTACTTTGGGAGCAAGGGGCGGTTCACCGCTGCGGGCGCGGTGCATCTTCCGGTACAGGTCGCGGTTGTAGGAAAGGTGCAGGGTCATGGCATCCCGTGCCCAGGTGCTGTCGCCGCACTTGATGGCCTCCAGTACAGCCTTGTGGGTGTCCAGGGTCTCCTGCAGCAGAGTGCGGTGGGTGCCCTCGGTGAACACCTCCACCGACGCCGTGATGATGGGAGCCAGCTGGGGAGCCACCAGATTGCCGCTGGCGCGGGCAATGGTCCGGTGGAACTTCATATCCTCGTCCAGATAGTCCTGCCCATGCAGGATGTGGTATTCCATGAGGTTGTACAGCGATTCCATCTCGGCGATGTCCTCCGGGGTGGCATGGCGCGCCGCCAGCGCGGCAATGGCCGGCTCGATGATGTTACGCACCTCCAGCAGGTCGAAGGCCAGACGCTCCTTGTCCTCAATGAAATCCAACCCCAGCGGGTCATCCGCCAGGCCGGGCTGGTCGGTCACAAAAGAGCCCGCGCCGTGGCGCACGGTCAAAATGTTCTGTGACTCCAGCCGCTTGATGGCCTCGCGCACGGTACTGCGTGCCACACCCATCTCGCGGGCAAGCGCTGTTTCAGTGGGCAGCTTGTCGCCGCTCTTCAGTTTTTCTTCCAGAATGTAGTCCTTGATCCGCTGTGCAACCTGTTCGGCCAGCGGTCGGCTGGAATCGTACCCCGCAGTCTCCATAAAAACCTCTTCCTTTGGCGTTTTGCTCTGTTCTATCTTTCATTATACCGGAAATTTCTGGCAGTGTAAAGCAACGCCGTGCAGAAACCTTCGCTCCGGCAGCAAAGGTTTTTGTTTTATGCAAAAGCGGCCGGTGTTTCCCGCACCGGCCGCTTTGTGTTATACTGAACAGGTCACAGGGGCAGCTCCAGCTGACGGCAGTAGTCCACGATGTGGTGGAACATCTGCTCCACGGCGGGAGCCATGGAGGCCGGGCGCTGCACGGCCAAGCCCACCACGCGGTACTCCTCCGGCTCGATGGGATACACCTTGACGGCGGCCTTGCAGTCCCGCAGCAGCATCTGCGGCATGATGGAGATGCCCAGTCCGGCCTCCACCATGGCGATGTTGGACTGGTCGTCGATGACATGGCAGCGGCGCTCGGTGCTGATCTTGTACTTCTTGAGGAACTGCCGCATCTCGGCGTCGGTGGCATCGCACTGCACCACAAAGCTCTGGCCGTTCATCAGAGCAGGGGTCATCACGCCGCCCTGGGGTTCGGGCCAGTCCTGCGGCACGATGCACAGCAGCGGCTCCCGAAACAGCTCGGTGAGGTTGAATTCCTCCTTGCAGGTGGAGGAAAGGAACGCAATGTCCACCTGCCCGGTGCGCAGCCACTCCTTGACATCGTCGTAGGTGCCCTGATACACTTCAATTTCGATCTGAGGGTACTGGGCCGCGAAGCTCTTGAGCAGGCCCGGCAGCAGCGAAGCGCACACCGAGTTGAATGCACCCAGCTTCACCTTGCCTTTTTCCAGGCCGTTCAGGCGGGCAATGCTCTGCTTGAGTGCCTCGTCACTGTTGAGCACCGCACGGATGGACGGGTACAGCGAAGCGCCGTAACTGGTCATGGATACGCCGTTTTTGCCGCGGTTGAACAGGGCAAAGCCCAGTTCCTCCTCCATCACGGCAATGGCGTGGCTGATGGCCGAAGGGGTCAGATGCAGCTGCTGGGCCGCTTTGTTGAAGCTGCCCTGCCGTGCCACTGCATCGAAGATCTCGTAGGAAAAAAGCGTCATGCCCCAAAGCCTCCTTCCTGATTATTCTGGTTCGGAGACGCCCGATTCTCTGTGAATCTTTTTCATCTTTCGTTTGAGATAGTTCAATTATCTTCTTGATTGTACTATCCCGCGCCTTTTCTGTCAAGCGTTTTTGCCCCGATTTTTGCACGCTCTGTGCAGATTTTGCCGCAGCAGACGCAGGAAATGCCGCCTTTCCTGCGTTATAGTTCCTGTAACGATTTTTTGCAAGCTGAATGAGGTGTTCTTTATGACTGCACTTTCCCCGCGCCGCACCTTCAGCGGCACCGCTCTTAAAACCATTGCCTGCATCACCATGCTGGTGGATCACATCGGTGCGTCCTGCATCGAGGCGGGCATCCTTACGCCCGGGCTGGACGCCGGCACCCTCTCCCAAGACACCCTTTCTGCCTACCCGCTGTACCGGCTGGACATGGTGCTGCGCTTCACCGGGCGGCTGGCCTTTCCGCTGTTCTGCTTTCTGCTGGTGGAGGGCTTTGTGCACACCCACAACGTCAAAGGCTACCTTGGGCGGCTGGTGCTGTTCGGCCTTTTGAGCGAGATACCCTTTGACCTTGCGTTCTTCCGCACCCCCTTTTACCCGGGCGCGCAGAATGTTTACTGGACGCTGGCGCTGGGCGTGCTGGCCATGGCGGGGCTCAAGCGCTTTGAAAAGGAAAACAGCCTGCCCGGCTGGCAGGGGCTTGTGTGGGCGGGCGGGTGCGCCGCGCTGGCGCTGGCTGCCAATACCGACTACAACGCCATTGGCGTGATCATCATCTGCGCGTTGTACCTCACCCGCGCAGACCGCAAGCGGCAGTGCCTTGCGGGCGCAGTGCTGTTTTTATTCGAGCTCACCGCTCCGCTGGCCTTTGTGCTGGTCTGGTTCTATA
>SKEC01000923.1_pt1 | contig 25280 bp, 17 predicted proteins | sample 4826641 | NCBI WGS metagenome assembly SKEC01 (sample SAMN11008819, study PRJNA524170) | human gut metagenome | biome: Human fecal sample; material: Feces; isolation source: fecal sample from pouch patient p18, p21 | host: Homo sapiens | place: Israel: Tel-Aviv | collected 2015-12-22
AATATTTGCTGGTTCTGAAAATTTGTTCTATTTTTGCACTCCGAAAAAAGGAGAGGTGCTCGAGTGGTTGAAGAGGCACGCCTGGAAAGCGTGTATACCCCAAAAGGGTATCCGGGGTTCGAATCCCTGTCTCTCCGCAAAACCCCGAAGACAAAAAGGGGTCAAAGTATGACAAATCCCGTAAAATCAAGGTTTTACGGGATTTTTTATTTATCTTCTCGGACACCCGAAAGACACGAAAAAGCCCCGTTTGGACAGAGTACCGTTACTAAATCGTTACTGAAAACGAGAAGATAATTTTAGTAACGATTTTCGATGCAAGTCGTTGATTTGTCGCTTATTGTCATCAAAGTGTCTGCTCATAACACAATTATTAACCGTTCCTTTGCGCAAAAGTAAAAGGAACATAAGAAGGAGGTATTATGAGCAAAAGTACATTCAGGATTCTTTTCTACATTCGGAAGAATCAAGTGAACAAGGACGGCAAGGCGGGTATTATGATTCGACTGACCGTAAACGGAGAAATTGCGCAATTCAGTTCCAAGTTGGACGTGGAACCCGATTTATGGGACGTAAATTCCCAGAAAATGCAAGGCAATTCCCTGAAAGCACGCCAGCTCAATTCACTGCTGGAAGATGTGCGGACGACCTTAAAAAACCACTATCACGACATCGAGATGCATGAGGTATATGTAACGGCGGAAAAGGTTCGCAACGCTTTTCTGGGGATTACGTCGCGGCAGCAAACTTTATTGGAATTGTTCCGTTCGCACAATGAAGACGTGAAAAAATTGGTAGGTATCAGTAAGAGTGCAGCGACTTACGCCAAATACGACCGTTGTATGCGGCGCCTTGAAGCATTCATGCAATCCAAGTATCGGATCAAGGACATCGCCCTGAAAGAAATTACCCACGTGTTCATCACGGATTTTGAAACCTATCTGCGCACAGAGTGTGGCTGCAATGAAAATACGACAGCCAAGTTCATGCAGACATTCCGCATGATTGTCATCGTAGCGAAAAATAACGGCTGGATTTTCGCTGATCCGTTTGTCAATTACAAAATTCGGCTGAAGCGGGTGGACAGAGGCTACCTGACGGAACAGGAGCTGCATAAAATCCTGAAAAAGAAATTTACTTGCAAGCGACTGGAACAGGTGCGCGACGTGTTCATCTTCGCGTGTTTCACAGGATTGGCCTATATCGACGTGCGCAATCTTACGAAAGACAACATTCGCACCTCGTTCGATGGAAAGCCGTGGATCATGACCGCTCGCCAAAAAACGGACACAGCGGTAAATGTACCTCTGCTGAAAGTACCGCAGGCCATTCTAAAAAAATATGAAGACAAACTTCCGAACGGTCTTTTATTACCAGTGTTAAGCAATCAAAAACTCAACTCATATCTGAAAGAAATAGGTGATTTGTGCGGTATCAGCAAGAACATCACATTTCATCTTGCCCGCCATACGTTCGCCACGACCATGACACTCGCCAAAGGCGTACCTATCGAAACTGTTAGTAAAATGTTGGGGCATACGAATATTCAGACCACTCAAATTTATGCCCGTATCACCAGCGACAAGATAAGCCGCGATATGCAGGCACTTTCCGGAAAATTGGATGAAATAGAGAATATTGCATTAAAAGCCTGAAACAATGAATAGAGGAACTTTGAAAATTGAAGCATCGCATACGGATGAAATTCGCGTGTCGCTCACTTTGTCGGATGATGGAACTGTCTGGATGACCGTTGAAGAAATAGCACTCGCATTCGGCGTATTGGCGGCAAGCGTCCAGCGTGAAATCCGAAAAATCCTTGCCTCTGAAGAATTTCTCGACAATGAGGTACGGAGGGAACAGTCGAGAACACTTCCCGATGGCAGACTTTGCATTACGGAGTATTATAACCTCGATATGCTCGTTGCCTTATGTTTCTCGCTGAAAAGTTACTCGTGCATGATATTCCGAAAATGGCTCCGAAAAAAAGTCGTTCAGTCGATGAAAGTCAAATCGCCAGTACCGCTTATCCTGCAAATAACGTCAGACCGAGTAAGCAATTGAATTGATAGACAGCGGAAGAAAATTTGCTTTTCTTCCGCTATTTTTTTGCCCTTATCCTCCGTTTCTACTGAAAATCTTTCCATAGTCGGTAGCGACTATGGAAAGCACCGTTCTGTAAAAATACACCTTTGCGGCATAAGAACGAAAAATGTAGCAAAAGATGGAAATTATAACATTCGACCACAAGGTGTATCAGGATTTGAACGACAAAATCGAGCGCATCGCCGATTATGTTTTCAAGAAAGAGAAAAATCCAGTCCAAGAGCCGGAAATCTGGCTTACGAGCGATGAGCTTGCCGACCTGCTCAAAATCAGTACACGAACGCTCCAACGAATGCGCAAAGAGCGTGTCATTCCTTATACCATGTTGCGAAGCAAATGTTTGTACCGCCTTTCGGATATAGAACAATGTATCGCCAAACGGATTGTAACCTGCAATCCACAGACGCTCGAAGAGTTTCGGAAAAATTATTACCTCACTCACAAACGATACGGCTTATGATACTCGATACTGACACATTCGAGCTGTGGATGTCGAAAATCATGGAACGTTTCGACCGCCACGAGCAGATGCTTGCCAAGCTCGCGGGCAAGGAGATCAAGGAAGTGAAATATCTGGATGGCGAACGCCTGCTGGACAATCAGGATTTATGCCAGCTTTTGCAGGCAAGCAAACGCTCGTTACAACGCTACCGCAGCTCCGGCACGTTGCGCTATCAGATGTTATGGCATAAAATCTATTACAAGGAATCGGACGTGCAGGAGTTCCTGAAAAATCATTTTGATGAGTTCAGGGGTTGCCGTAAGGTGGAAAAGGAAGAAGGTTGAACGCCAAAGGCTGCCAAACGGACGCCACAAGCTGCCACCTGCGACGTGAGCCATTGCTGCCGCATTTCGTACCGTTAAATTCGCGGCACAACCATTCAGGTGCAATTAAATATCAAACAATTATGGAACAAAAGAAAAAAGAACAGGACGTTCTGGTCGTCAGAGACGAGCAGACAGGTGAAATCGGCGTTGTCGCGGGATTGAAGCGTGACGGTACGCCGAACATGAAACCCGCCAAAGCAGAACACGCGCAGGACTTTCTGCGCTTCGACCGTCACGGCGACGTATTGGATAACTTCTTCGCCAATTTTTACAGGCAATGTACGAACCCCAAGCGGTTTGCTTTCTACCGTGTAACGGCGGAGGGGATTGAAAATGTACTTATGGTTATGAGAGAGATGTTAAAGAAGCCGGACGAGTATCGTGAAGTTCTTGCGGCGCACCGTGTCGATACGGCCAAGTATGAGCAGCAGGCCGAGCAAATGCGACAGGAAGCACAACAGGACACGGATCAGGGTATTGTATCGGAAACGCCCGATGGTGTTAGCGGTCGTCAGGAAGACGAGACCGAAAGCCAGTCCGCCGAAGCGGAACAACAGATTCCCGCCGAATGGGGCTACAAGCCTATCGACGACAGTCGCCTTGACCGTACAGAGATTGCCGAGCGTTGGGGTATCGACCTTGCAGCGTTGGAAGCATCTGGTGATCTGGAACGTATGCGTAACTACGGCAAGTCGCGTCTAATCGACTGCAATCCAGAAATCGGGGGTATCCGTGTCCCGATGCAGGCACGACTGTCGCTCCGGGAAAATTCCGACGGTACGGTGTCGCTCGTGCCACATCCGATACGACGTGCGCCGAACTACGACGAGTACCTGAACGTCAAATTTACGCCGGAGGATCAAGAAAACCTGAAAAAGACCGGCAATCTTGGACGTATAGTAGAGGTTGTCGATCCGACGACAGGCGAGTTGCTCCCCTCATTCGTCAGTATTGACCGTATTACGAATGAAACGGTATCCGTTCCGGTCAGGGACATCAAAATACCTCATGAAGTGCTGGGCGTTGCTATGGACGATGATCAGCGGGCAGCATTGTTCAGAGGTGAGGGCGTGTATGTGGAAGGCATGACATCGAAAAAGAACGGCAAGGTGTTTAATGCTACAATCCAAATTAACGCCGACAAGCGAGGACTGGATTTTCATTTCGGCAGCCGTAAACAAGAGCAACGTCAGGAACAGACGCAAGTGGCAGGCGGCGAAAAACAGGAAAAACCACGCAAGTTGCGTATCGGAAACACCCTGCTCCAAAAACCGATTACCGACGAAATCAAGAAAGGCTGGGAACAAAACAACTGGGTCTATTTTGAAGGACTTATTGACAAAAAGGGACAACCTTTCAATGCCTATGTACGGCCAAATCACAAACGAGGCAAGTACGATTTCTCCCGCAAACGACCGGATGAATCGCAAATCTATGAAATCAAACCCGACAACGCCTCTCGTACTCAGGTAGCAGTCAATTCGGAGGGCAAGACAAACGAGGCGACCAAACACGTTGGTGAGCCATTGCAGCGGGGACAGACCGCACCCGCTAACGAGGAGCAGCAACGCAGGCAGCAGAACGCCAATAAACCCAGAATGAAGATGTAACTATGACAGCCTTTATCATCCTTCTGTTCTTCTGCCTTATATGCGGTGCTGGCGGTTACCTCCTGCGACAAGCCGATTGGCAATCCATAGAGGAAGAAAATGCGCGGTATTATACCGCCGACGGGTATCACCTCTACTATGACCGTAAAATTCTGCGCCGCCTGCACAGACAGGAGAGCGCGACGAATAAGACAAACGAATGAATCAATCGGGGCATCAAGCCCCACCCACTAAATCCACAGTAAAATAAATCGAATATGAAAACAATTATTGCAGAGAAACCAAGCGTGGCGCGGGAAATCGCCCGCATCGTGAAAGCCACCAAACGGGAGGTCGGCTATCTGACCGGAAACGGTTATAACGTAACATGGGCATTCGGCCATCTTGTGCAACCCGCCCTGCCGGACGGATACGGAATCAAGGGTTTTCACCCTGACAATCTCCCTATTATTCCTCCGGTATTCAAACTTGTTCCCCGACAGGTCAAGAGCGAGAAAGGTTACAAGCCCGACAGCGACGTGGAGGCGCAAATCAAGATTATCGCCCGCCTGTTCCGTGAGAGCGAGCGTATCATCGTGGCGACGGATGCGGGACGCGAGGGCGAGCTGATCTTCCGCTATTTGTACGAGTACATCGGTTGCGCCACACCTTTCGACCGCCTCTGGATCAACTCGCTGACGGACGCCGCCATCCGTGAGGGGCTGGAAAGGCTCGAATGCGGCAACAAATACGACAACCTCTATTATGCGGCCAAAGCCCGCAGCGAAGCCGACTGGTTGGTTGGCATCAACGCTACGCAAGCCATCACGGTAGCTGCCGGACGCGGCACGTATTCGCTCGGACGGGTACAGACCCCTACACTGGCGATGGTCTGCGAACGCTTCTGGGAAAACAGGCGTTTCACGCCCGAAACCCTCTGGCAGACGCATTTCTCGATCGCCGGAGGGGAAAACGGCGAGGTTGTTAAATTCTCCTCCCGCGAGAAATGGAAAGAGAAGCAACCAGCGACGGAGGCTTACGAGGCTCTCAAAGGAGAGGGTACGGCACAAATTACAAAGGTTGAGCGTAAGGAAACCGTGCAGGAAACGCCCTTGCTGTATGACCTGACAACGCTGCAAAAGGAAGCGAACGCCAAGCACGGCTTCACGGCGGAAAAGACGCTCTCCATTGCCCAGAAGCTCTACGAGGCGAAGCTGATCACTTACCCCCGCACGGGCAGCCGCTACATTCCCGAAGATGTCTTCGATGGGATTCCGGCCTTGCTGCTCACGCTCAAAGGCAACCCGACGTGGGGTGAGCGCCTCGCTCTTGTGGGAGAGCCTACGCGCCGGAGCGTGGACGCGGCGAAAGTAACAGACCACCATGCGCTGCTCATTACGGGCATGAAGCCTAAAAACCTGTTGCCCGATGAGCAGACCCTCTACGACATGATTGTCGGTCGTATGTTGGAAGCATTTTCGGAGAAGTGCATCAAGGACGTTACGACCATCGTGGCGGAGTGCGAAGGTACGGAATATGCCGTAAAAGGTATGATTGTCCGTCAAGCGGGATGGCGCAGCGTGTATAACGAGGAGATGGAGGACATCGTGCTGCCTGAATGGACGGAAGGCATGAAACTGTCCTTCGCGGCCTGCTCAATGACCAAAGGCAAGACCAAGCCGAAACCGCTGCATACCGAAGCGACACTATTGGCAGCGATGGAAACGTGTGGCAAAGAAGTCGAAAACGAGGAGTTGCGGCAATCACTCAAGGAGTGCGGTATCGGCACTCCGGCCACCCGTGCCGCTATCATTGAAACGCTCTTTTCACGGGAGTATATGGTGCGTCAGAAAAAATCGCTCGTGCCGACGGAAAAGGGACTGGCTCTTTATTCAGTGGTCAAGACGATGCGCATCGCCGACGTGCGAATGACGGGCGAATGGGAAGCCGCGCTCGCCAAAATCGAACGTGGCGAACTGCGCGATACAACATTCCGAAAGGAAATTGAGGCGTACACCGCCGAAATCACAACCGAACTGCTGACCTGCGACAAGTTGTTTGCGCCGTCGGTTTCGGAATGCCTCTGCCCCAAATGCAAGACTGGACGGATGCAGTTTTTTGGCAAGATCGTGCGTTGCGACAACCCCGCGTGTGGCCTTCCCGTGTTTCGTGTGAAGGCCGGAAAGACGCTCTCCGACGAAGAAATCAAAGAGCTGTTGGCCAGTGGCCGCACCGGAGTGATCAAAGGCTTCAACAGCAAACAGGGCAAGAAATTCTCTGCTATTGTAGCTTTTGACGGTGAATTCAATACCGTTTTTGAGTTTCCTGAAATGGATAAAGTGAAAAAATATACAAAACGAAAGAAATAATGAGTATCTTTACCCCTAAATTCACAGACTTAAATTGTTCTTCCGTTCAGACGGTTGATGCCGATTTATTTTCTGTGGATTTAGTGGGTGGCACTCGGCGGGGACGTCGAGTGCCTTTTTCTGTGCTTATTATTCTACCCAGCGATAACGACGCGCGTATCCACCTTCCGTTTCAAATGTTCGGTCATCATCCGCTAATACACTTTTCAATATACGTCCAGCATCTTTGGCTGCTTGTTCAAAAGCGTACTCTTCGGATTGACCTGCATCTATATAACGAAAATACAATACGCCTAACGGATAATGTTCCCAATAGAAGTTGTCTCCTCCGAGAAAATCTCTTGCGGTAAACCATTCTCCTTTGCGATTTTTACACCAGCAGTAAACCGCTCCTTGTAAAAAATCTCTTATGCGTTGCATATCACTCGGTTCTAAACCATGAACTTCTTTTACGATAATATTGTCTCCAACAAGCATACTGTTATTTTTAAGTTTAATACAAAATTAGCAATAAATCCACTAAATCCATAGAATTATGAATAAGAAAGAAAAGCCTACGGAATTATCCTATTACGGGCTTTACCTGTTGTCTCATCTTAAAGAGAACCACCCCGACAAGGCGGGCGACGCGGCCTTCATTGAGGCACGCGCCGACCATGCCGCCGACGTGTACGAGCGTGCGCGTCTGGAAGGCTACTTGCCCGAAGGAGCGCATGAACTGGCGATGGCAGCCCTGCTGGAAGGACTGCACTTTTCCAAGTACAACACCGTCATAGAGGTGCTTTGGAACGAATGCGCGGACGAAGTGCCGCAAAGCGAGGCTTCCGCCGCCGCGCTGAAACTGTTACCCTATTTGGAGGGCGTCTTCGCCCGCTACCCGCTCTCGGACGACTTCGCCTACTCGCCCGAATACGAGCAGCTCTGCACGGAGCTTACGGGGGCTATCCTAATTTCGCTGGAAGAGAATGGCCTTTAACCGTAAAGCCAAGCTGCGCGACAATATCGAGGCGATACGGACGGCTTTTGAGTTGGGTAAGGCAGGACGGGCAGCCACTCCGGAAGAAAGGGAGCGGCTTGCCCGTTACTGCGGTTTCGGGGGATTGAAATGCATTCTCAACCCCGCCGCTTCGCTGACCGATGCCGTCCAGTGGGCGAAATCCGACCTCGATCTGTTTCCGCAGACGATAGAGCTGCATCGTCTGATCCGTGAGAACAGCGCCAGCGAGAACGAATACAAGCGTTATATCGACAGTTTGAAAAGCTCCGTGCTGACGGCATTTTATACCCCGTCGGCAGTAACGGATGCTCTTGCCGACGTGCTGCACGATTACCATGTGCGCCCGCTTCGCCTTCTGGAACCCTCCGCGGGACACGGCGCATTCATCGGAGCGTTTGCGCGGAAGGATGCCGACGTTGATGTCATGGCCTTCGAGAAAGACCTGCTGACAGGTAAAATCCTCTCCTGCCTCTATCCTGATAAGAAAATACGGACGGAGGGGTTCGAGCGCATTGAGAAACCTTTTGACGGCTATTTCGACGTTGCGGTTTCTAATATTCCGTTCGGCGACATGGCCATCTTCGACCCGGCCTTCTCTGCGAGCGAAGCTCCCGCACGCCGCATGGCGACAAAAGCTATACACAACTACTTTTTCCTCAAAGGTCTGGATACCGTCCGCGACGGCGGTATCGTGGCGTTCATCACCTCGCAGGGCGTACTGAACTCCCCGCAGAATGAAGCGATACGGCTCGAAATGATGGAAAAGGCACGTCTGGTTTCCGCTATTCGTCTGCCGAACAACCTCTTTACCGACAATGCCGGAACGGAGGTAGGCAGCGATCTCATCATCTTGCAAAAAGACACCCGCAAAGAGGGGCTGACGGAAGATGAAAGACTGTTTACCCGAACGGGGACACTGCGCGGCGTAAGCACCAACAGCTATTTCATCGAGCATAAGGAGCAAATCGTCTGCACGAGCGCGGAACTGGACACCGACCCCTACGGCAAGCCCGCGATGGTCTATCGGCACGAGGGCGGCGCGGAAGGTATTGCGGGTAGCCTGCGCGGGCTGCTCGACCGGAACCTGCACGCACGGCTGGCCATGCGTCTCTATTCCGGCGGCATTCGGGACGCACGTCTGAAAGAGGAGCAGGCGGCGAAAATACGGGCGGCTGAACCGATTCTGCGAACGGAAGATGCAGGGCTGGCTGCCGTGTCGGAGAATATCCCTTGGACAGAGACGGCACAATCGTCCGCACCAACGAAAGAGGAAAAACCCGAAATAGAGCCTCCGGTAATGACCCTTTACGACCTGTTCGGGTTCACGGCGGAGGAGGTACGCATCGCCCAGACGGGCGGCAAGCCCCGCCGCAGAAGCAACCGTCCCAAGTTGGCGCAACCCCGTCAGCCGTCGCTGTTTGATACGCAGACGCAAACGCCGACGTCCACCCAAACGGGACGGACAGCGCACAACTCCGCCGAATCCGCACCCCGTCCTGCCTATCCCGTCGAGAACGGTTTTAAGGCGGACATGAACCGTCGTATTACCGACATTGAGCAGCAGATGCGTGAAGAGGAAGCAAAACTCTCGGCAGAAGAAAGACAGCGCAGGCATGAAGAGGAGATGCAACCCCGTCCTTTTGATGGCATCATGGAATCACACCTAAAAGAAGGCTCGCTCGTCAGGGTGAACACCACAGGCGTGCGTTATCAGATTGGCTACCTGAAAGGGATAACCCCTTACGGGGCGACTTTTCACCCGCTCGAACTGGATAAGGCACAACGAGAGAAAGCAGCGGCTTATATCGCTTTGAGAGACGCCTATGAGCGTCTGTACGCTTACGAGGCGGACAAGCATGAAGAAAACAAAATGCTGCGCGAAAGCCTGAACGCCCGTTACGACGAGTTCGTCGGACGGTACGGTTCTCTCAACGCCAAAGCGAACGTCAAGCTCCTTATGATGGACGCTTCGGGGCGCGACATCCTTGCCATAGAACGGGTGGAAGACGGCAAGTTCGTCAAGGCCGACATTTTCGACCATCCCGTTTCGTTTGCCCTTAACCAGCTCACGCACGTCGATACGCCCGAAGAAGCCCTGTCTGCTTCGCTCAACCGTTACGGCGGTGTGAACCTCGACTATATGGAGGCTTTGTCGGACAACAGCCGTGAGGAATTGATCGACGAACTGAAAGGACGTATTTTCTACAATCCGCTGGTCGGAAATTACGAGATCAAAGACCGTTTCATTGCGGGCAACGTCGTCGATAAGGCGGAACGTATTGAGACATGGTTGGCCGAAAACCCGCACGGCGAGCGCGAGAAGGAAGCCCTTGCAGCACTCCAAGAATCCACACCAAGACCAATTTCGTTCGACGAATTGGATTTCAATTTGGGTGAACGATGGATACCGACAGGGATTTACGCGGCCTATGCCTCTTACTTGTTCGGCACAGATGTAAGCATCGGTTTTTCGGAAAGCATGGACGAGTATTCGGTTAAATGCAGTATGAAAAACGCCAAGATTCTCGACCAATACTGTGTCAAGGGCTATTATCGCAATTACGACGGCATCGCCCTGCTGAAACACGCTCTTGTGAATACCGTACCCGATATGACCAAGAGTATCGGCAAGGACGAACACGGCAACGACATCAAGGTACGCGACAGCGAGGGCATACAACTTGCCAATGCCAAAATCGACGAGATTCGTAACGGCTTCGTCGAATGGCTCTCGGAGCAGTCGCCGGAGTTTCAAAAAAGACTCGCGGATATGTATAACCGCAAGTTCAATTGTTACGTTCGGCCGCAGTATGACGGCTCCCACCAGACATTTCCAGACCTTGACCTGAAAGCCCTCGAACGGCGTTTCAAGATAAAGGACGTATATCAGAGCCAGAAGGACTGTATCTGGATGCTCAAACAGAACGGAGGAGGTATCTGCGATCATGAGGTCGGCACTGGCAAAACGCTGATTATGTGTGTCGCTGCACATGAGATGAAGCGGTTGGGGTTGGCGCACAAACCAATGATTATTGGGTTGAAAGCCAATGTCGCGGAGATTGCCGAGTGCTATCGCACGGCCTATCCGAATGCGAAGATACTCTATGCTTCGGAAAGAGACTTTTCGCCCGCCAACCGTGTGCGGTTCTTCAACAACATCAAAAACAACGATTACGATTGCGTTATCATGTCGCACGACCAGTTTTGCAAGATTCCGCAGTCGCCTGAATTACAGCAGCAGATTTTGCAAGCGGAGTTGGATACGGTGGAGGAAAATCTTGAAGTGCTGCGCTCGCAAGGCAAAGAGGTTTCCAAAGCGATGCTGCGGGGGTTGGAGAAACGGAAAATCAACCTTTCCGTCAAACTCGAAACCGTCGCGCACGCTATCAAGTCGCGCACGGACGATGTGGTGGACTTCAAACAGATGGGTATCGATCATGTCTTCGTGGACGAAAGCCACCAGTTCAAGAACTTGATGTTTAACACGCGTCATGACCGTGTGGCGGGACTGGGTAATCAGGACGGCAGCCAGAAGGCACTCAATATGCTTTACGCCATCCGCACTATTCAGGAGCGGACGGGAAAGGATTTGGGGGCGACGTTTCTTTCCGGTACGACGATTTCCAATTCGCTGACGGAGCTATACCTGCTGTTCAAGTACCTGCGCCCGAAGGAGCTGGAAAGACAAAACATCAATTCGTTCGATGCATGGGCTGCAATCTTTGCCAAGAAAAGCGTGGATTTCGAGTTCTCTGTAACAAACAATATCGTGCAGAAAGAGCGTTTCCGCTACTTTATCAAAGTGCCGGAACTGGCGCAGTTCTACAACGAGATCACGGACTATCGCACGGCGGAGGACGTGGGTGTGGACAGGCCGCAGAAAAACGAGATGTTGCACAATATTCCGCCCACACCACAGCAGGAGGAGTTCATACAGAGGTTGATGCAATTCGCGCAATCGGGTGATGCCACAATACTCGGACGCGATAAGCTGTCGGAAACCGAAGAAAAGGCGAAGATGCTTATCGCAACGGATTATGCCCGCAAGATGGCGCTCGATATGCGGCTTATCGACCCTGACCTGTACGAAGACCATCCCGACAACAAAGCGAGCCATTGTGCAGCGACGATTGCGGAATATTACCGTAAATACGATGCGCAGAAGGGTACGCAGTTTGTCTTTTCGGATTTGGGGACATTCCAGCCGGGACAATGGAACGTGTATAGCGAAATCAAGCGCAAACTCGTGGAGGATTACGGCATACCTGCATCAGAAATTCGTTTTATTCAGGAATGCAAAAACGAAAAGGCTCGCAAGGCCGTCATCGACGCAATGAACGAGGGGACGGTACGGGTGATTTTCGGATCGACCTCCATGCTCGGAACCGGCGTGAATGCACAAAAACGTGCTGTGGCAATACATCACCTCGACACCCCGTGGCGGCCTTCCGACCTTGCACAGCGCGACGGGCGTGCTGTGCGCAAAGGGAATGAGATTGCCAAATTGTATGCTGATAATAAGGTGGACGTGATTATCTATGCGGTTGAAAAGTCGCTCGACAGCTATAAATTCAACCTGCTGCACTGCAAGCAGACCTTTATCTCGCAGCTCAAAAGCGGGGCGATGGGTGCGCGTACCATAGACGAGGGCGCGATGGACGAGAAATCGGGCATGAACTTCTCTGAATATATGGCGATTCTTTCAGGGAATACGGATTTGCTCGACAAAGCTCGTCTTGAAAAGAAAATTGCGGCGTTGGAGAGCGAACGCAAGACATTTTACAAGGCCAAGAGTGCCTCCACATGGAAATTGGAGGATTATACCAAGAAGCTCGCACATAACAACGACTGCATTGTCAAAATGACCGCCGACTACGAGGCGTTCCTCGCGCGGGTACAGACCGATAAGGAGGGAAACAGGCTCAACGCCGTGCGGATCGACGGACTGGAAGCTACCGACCACAAGAGCGTTGGAACACGCTTACAGGAGATCGCCAAAAACGCCACAACGGGCGGCGAGTATGTACGTATCGGCGAGTTGTACGGCTTCCCGTTGCTCGTCAAGACCGAACCCATACTGAAAGACGGCAAGGAGGTGAAACAGAACCGTTTCTTCGTGGAGGGAGCGTTCAAGTACACCTACAACAACGGACAGATAGCGATGGCCGATACCAAAGCGGCGTCGATGAACTTTCTGAATGCACTGGAACGCATACCCAAGCTCGTGGAGCAGTACAAAGCGCAAAACGTAACCTTTGAGCGGGATATTCCGATTTTACAGGAAACAGTCGGCGGCGTATGGAAGAAGGAAGACGAGTTAAAAGCTCTGAAAGCGGAGGTTGCGGCGTTGGAGCGAAAAATTCAGTTAGAACTGGCTCCACCCAAGCCCGAAGCAGGGCAGGAGCAAGCTGACGGCATACAACAGGAGAACGGACAACGAGGACAACAGCCGCAGACTATCGAACGAGGTACGGATACCGATTTGGACGATTTCATACGCAGTCATGTCCTTGTCGTGAGGCCGGTAATATCAGGAGAAGCTAAAACATCAATTGCCAGATTGAAAATCTAACTAAAAAGAAGCTGTCTCGTGATGAACTGCACCCCAAAAGTTAGGCACAAAACTTTTGGGGTGTTTTTATGAAGAATATTACAAAACGTCCGCATAATTACGGTAATCGATCGGTGACATGCACGTAAGCCTTCGGAAGTAGCGGCACAGGTAGGAGGCATCCTCGAAATGCAGCTCCTCAGCGATCTTTTTGACCGACCAGTCTGTGTTGGTCAGGCACGCCTTGATTTCCGACACGGTCTGCCTGTCTATCATATCTTTCGGGGATACTTGTAATACCTTTCGACACAGTTTGTTCAGATAAGATGTTGTGATGCACAGCCTATCGGCATAAAATCGCACGTCGCGAGTCTCCACACAATACCTGTTGAGCAGTTTGAAGAAATCCGTTACGAGCCGCCATTGCCTATTGACATCTCCCAATAAAGGCGGAAGCGTCCTTTCGGATATCTTGCTATCCATAGCTACAAGGAGCGCATGAAACTCTATTTTGAGCAGTGCGTCGCGGTAGATAGTTTCTGTTTCATGGTCAATCCAGTACATTTGTTCCCACCAATTATTCAGTAACCTCCACTCCTGTATGGTTGTACGATAGACGGGGTGTTCATAAAGACTATCCCAAAAATGCGGAGACGGGACATCCAGCATGGCCTCTTCCATATGTGCGTAAGAAAGGGAAACGAACCGAGCAGAGAACGAGGTGGAAATCTTTTCCATATGGAATACCTCGTCGTAGAAAAAGAGCGTCAAGCAACCCCTCCGCAACGGGTATCTCTGGAAGTTGATGGAAGCCACGGCATAGCCGGAGGTTACGATAAGCAGGATACAACCACTCGTATCAATCAAGTTTCCACGGCTCTTCTTCAAATCGGTTATACCTACTGTGGCAAGTTCATTCGAGTTACATAATGAATAACGTGCATTGACCATATACTTTTTTGCCTACAAAAATAGTAATATGAATTGATCTTTTTACCGTTTTGTCCCGAAAAGTACCATACGGGTCGCAGAAAATTACTTAACTTCTACCACAAGAGGTTGTACTTTTGCCACCAAAAATAAAAAACTATGGTAACAAACATTTCAAGGGCTGAATTACAGCTATTGAGAGGGAGGCTACGCCCTCTTTTTTTACGTTATGCTGTGCCGGGCGTGGTGTCCATGCTTTTTTTGGCATTGCAATCAGTAGCAGACGGTATTATTGTCGGCAGGTTGATAAATGCAACCGCATTGGCAGCCGTGAACATTGTCACGCCTGTTTATGCGCTGGTTACGGCGGTCGCCGTGATTATCGGCGTAGGGACGCAAGCCCAGATGGGCATACACATGGGAAGTGGTAATTACATACGGGCGAAAGTCGCCCTGCACAGTGGTATCTTGGGCGTAGCGGCTTTCGTTATTCCTGCCACGATATTCGTCAATTGCTTTGCCGACGAGATTGTGGTCTTTTTGGGTGCGAACAAAGAGCTACTCCCGCTGTCGAAATCCTATATACACGGCGTAATGCCCCTGCTTTTCGGCGTGGGTGGGTTCATGTTCTGCGACTATCAGCTCAAAGCACTGGGACATCCCCGTTATGCCATGATTATCATGGTGATGACTATTGTGTTGAATATTTTGTTCGGTGTAGTCTTTGTCAAAATGGGCATGGGAACATTTGGTGTCGGATTGGGACTGGGTTTGAGTTTCACCATCGGTCTCGCAGCGTCCGGTTCAGTCATCTGGTGGGAAGTGCGCCATACGCCGAACCTGCACCATGCGAAAGGCCCGTTCTCTGGTTATATGCTTTGGCGCATTGCCTACAACGGTTCGTCCGAGGGACTGGCCGAAGTGTCGATAGCCATAACGATGTTCTTGTTTAACCGCACACTGATGGAATATGCCGGAACGGATGGCGTGGCAGCATTCACGCTCATCAACTACATTCTGTTCGTAGGCGTGAACGTCATGTTCGGTGTGGCTAACGGAGTAATTCCTATCATCAGCTACAATTTCGGAGCGAAACGCGGAACTCGTATCATGGGGGTTTCCCGGCTCGCCGTCAGGAGCAATCTCCTTGTTGGCGTGGCACTGATACTGGCCTTGTGGATTTTCGGCCGACAGATCATTGGCATATTTATCCCTCCTACAGAAACCCATGTGACTGAACTGGCAGTAAACGGAGTACGCATCGTCTCGCTGGCATTTTTATTCAACGGCTTCAATCTTTTCGCTGCAAGTTTCTTCACAGCCGTGGACGATGCTTTACTTTCGCTGATGGTGGGAGCCATGCGCGGACTGATATTCCTCGTCATCGGCATCTTCACATTGCCTTACCTGTGGGGCGTGACCGGTATCTGGCTCACAACACCCGTAGCTGAAATCTTAACGATGTTAGTGGTGTTCTACTTTATGAAGAGATGGAGACGGTCGCATGCAGGCAGTTTCCTGAGATAGTGTCATTTGGTATGTCGTGTTTTATTTAGTAAAGATAACTTTTCTGAATAAAACATGACATGCTCATATAAATAGATGATTTTGGTTTCAATAACATCAAGCAATAATCAATGTTATGGTAAAAAAAATCAATCTGACTGTTACAGTAACATTGGCTGTAATTGTCTGTTTGGTATTGTGCATCGGGGGCATGTTCCTTTCGCATTGGTATGCGGAAAAGTATTTTGAAGTACCCTGCGGAGAAAATCCCCAAGCATTGCTCGGAGATAGTTTTGGGGCGGTAAATGCATTGATTTCCGCATTTGCGTTTGCTGGAGTAATTGTAGCTATTTTCATCGAACGCAATGAACTTAGGTTACAACGCAAGGACTTGTTTGTTCAGCAACAAGAATTCGCCATTCAAAATGAGACTTTGCAATTACAACGTTTTGAAAATACATTTTTTAATATGCTGACTTTGCAGCAACGTATTGTGTTTGATTTGTGCTATAAAGACGAGAAAGCGGGTAAAATAGTACAGGGCAGAGAACTATTTTTCTTTTCATTTGAAGAAATGCCCCATTGGGAGAAATCGAAAAACGAGCAAAAAGAAATGATTATAGGAATGCGTGAATACTTGGCTATAAACGGCTTGTCATGTTATGACGATTGCCATACCCCATCTTATTTCGACCATTATTTTCGGCATTTATATACGATCATAAAATTCATAGACAATTCAGACTTGTTGTCATTTGAAGAAAAATACAAGTACACATCAATGGTACGTGCTACACTATCCCGGTATGAGCTGGTTTGGCTTTTTTACAATGGACTTTCCATTGTGGGAAATCCCAAATTTAAGAAGTTCATAGAAAGATATTCCCTTTTGAAGAATATACGGGAAGACCTGCTTACCTTATGTAAGGAAAATAATGATATTTTTCCAGACAAGAATATTAACCGAAATAAACTACTTTATAAAGGTTATTCTGGAACAGATTACAATTTCTGGGTCACAGCGGATAATGCCGATCCTACTAAATATTATGTCGGAGCCTTTTACAGCAAAAATGATTTGCCTGAAGGAATATTGGCTGTTAATGAGATGCAAAATTTTATAGCATTGGAGATGTGAATGTGGTGGTAAAAATAACCAAATCTATTTTAAAAGATAATCCCTCTTGTGCTTATCACATAGAACTTTTATAGGAAAGAATATGGACTTTTTTGACAATATTTCGTTATGGAGAGGAATTCATTTTTGGGGTGATGATGGAGTGGCACTGTCAGTTCTAATTATATCATTGATCATTGCTTCCGGTATTATGCTTAGTAAAATTAGAATAGCCGGAATTTCTTTCGGAATAGCTTGGATTCTTTTTGTTGCCATAATTTTCGGACATTTCAATTTGAATTTTGATGGAAAGTTACTTCATTTTTTGAAAACTTTCGGGCTGATATTATTCGTTTATTCCATCGGCCTACAAGTCGGACCCGGCTTCTTTTCTGCTTTCAGGAAAGAAGGACTCACCCTGAACATCCTCGCAGTAATTTCAATTCTTTTAAGTGTTTTCATCGCTGTGGTGTTTTATTTCACCACAGATATACCTCTCACTACAATGGTGGGCATTTTGTCTGGAGCTGTGACCAATACCCCGGGATTGGGGGCGGCTCAACAAACCTATTATGATATAAACGGGGTTGAGGCGCCTGAAATTGCAACAGGATACGCTATAGCCTATCCACTGGGTGTGGTAGGTGCAATTCTTTCTTTGTTTGCTCTTAGATACCTGTTTCGTATAAATGTGCCACAGGAAGAGGCAGACGTTGAAAAGCGACTCGGGAAACTGCGAGAACAGGCCGTCTGTTCCGTATCTTTGGAAATCACGAATGAATCAATGGAAGGAAAACGAATAAAAGATGTATGTACATTGATAAACCGTCGTTTTGTAATTTCACGTATTCGACATCACAAAGACAAACATGAAATTAGGCTTGTCAATTCGGATACGGAACTTCATTTGAAAGACAAGATATTGGTTATAACCTCACCTGCTGACAAGGAGGCTGTTACCGCATTTCTCGGTAGAGAAGTTCAGACGGAATGGGAAAGCATGGATTTGGTTACGTGCCGCATACTGATAACCAAGCCGGAATTGCAAGGAAAAACCCTTGCACAGCTTAATATGCGCCAAAACTTTGCCGTAAGCATAACTCGTATAACCCGTTCTGGTATAGATTTTCTGGCATCTTCCAATTTGTACTTACAAATGGGTGACTATGTAACAGTTGTAGGGGCTAAGCAAGATATTAAAAAAGCGGAAAAAGTATTAGGAAATTCTGTAAAACACTTGGACAATCCTAATTTATTGTCCATCTTCATTGGCATTGCAATGGGTTGTTTATTAGGCAGTATTCCCTTTGTAATTCCGGGTGTTCCACAACCTGTAAAGCTTGGTTTAGCCGGAGGGCCGCTTATTATGTCCATTTTGATAAGTCGTTTTGGTGCCCAATATAAAATAGTTACTTACACGACTGCCAGTGCAAACCTCATAATAAGAGAATTAGGGTTATCTCTGTTTCTTACTTGTGTAGGATTGGAAGCAGGTAACAATTTCATGAAAACTATCATAGATGGAAATGGGTTAATGTGGATAGCTATGGGAGCAGTAATAACCATAGTCCCTTTATTGATTGTCGGGTATGTAGGTCGTAAGGTGTACCATTTGAATTATTATACTCTCATAGGTATATTGTCGGGGGCAAATACCAATCCCCCAGCTTTAGCATATTCCAATGAACAAACATTGAGCGATGCTCCTGCAATAGGATATGCGACAGTCTATCCCTTAGCTATGTTTTTACGGATTTTAACAGCACAGTTATTGGTGCTTCTCATACAATGATTCCAAATTTTTGGAAATACTTAATTGAGGCAGGACATCTATGAATTATCATTTAAGGGAAATAAGAATTAAGGTCTTGATTATATATGCAGTTTCATTTCAATGAAGTTATCACTACAATATAAAATTTTTGGAGGTTATTTAGTTTTAGTGGCGATCATTGGATTTATGGTCGCCATTTTGTTGTATGAACAGTGTCGGATAAAAGAGATTGCGGCAAGTTCTGTTGAAACAAGCAATATTCGCCTGAATGTAACCGCCGTTCACCGTGAGGTTACGGAACTCGTCACATTGGGCGAGAGCGTACTCGGTTGGGATGATGAAGATTGCCGTGCCTATCGTGCAAAACGGATCTGTATCGACAGTCTGCTACTCACGCTCCGTCAAGAGTGCGCCCGTTTCGTATGCACCGAACAGGTAGATACGCTGCGGATGCTACTGGCCGCCAAAGAAACGCACCTGCTGCGTATCATGCAGAACTTCCGCCAACGGGAAGCGATGGACAGCCTGATCGTCCACCAACTACCGACCGTCATCACAAGTGCCATCAAGCCCCGTATAGAGGTACGGCGCAAGAAAGGTATCGCGGGCTTCTTCGGCAAAAAGGATACGATACAGGTATATCCGCCGTCGAAAAGCCTACAGACGCTGAACAGTCAAATAACTACCTTGAAAGATACACCGGACTTTGATTTCAACGATTCGGTGGACAGTCTGCGTCAGCAAAACAAACAGTTAAACCGCAAATTGTCGGCGCTTATCTCCCTGCTGGACGGACAAGCTCAACAATCGTTCGATTTTCGGGAGAAACGTCTTGCAGACATGAGGCAATCCTCTTACCGTATGCTGGCCTACGTACTGGGTGTGGCGATCCTATTGCTGGTTCTTTCTTATATCATCATCCAAAGGGATATACAGCAACAGGAGACAGGGCGTCGCAAATTGGAAGAGATCATCGGCCAGAACCGCGATTTGTTGGATATGCGCAAGAAAATCATCCTGACAATTTCCCACGACATACGCGCCCCGTTGAGCATCATCAACGGCAGCGCGGAGCTGGCTATGGACACGCGCGACCGAAAGAAGCGCAACAGTCATCTTGCCAATATCAGCGTAGTATGCAAACATATTCTGCACTTGCTGAACAACCTTTTGGACATATACCGTCTCAACGAAGCGAAAGAGACACGCAATAACATTCCTTTCCGACTTTCCGACCTGCTGGAACGCATTACAACAGGGTTTACCCATGCCGCCAATGACAAAGGTCTTCTTTTTCAGTGTAATTTTGAGGACACGGACGTTACGGTTTGCGGCGACAGCGACCGCATCGAACAGATTGCGGATAACCTGCTCTCAAACGCTATCAAGTTTACCGAAGCGGGAAGCGTTAGCTTTATAGCCTGCCATAAAGATGGGACACTTCTGCTGACCGTCAAAGATACAGGCATAGGTATGAGCGAGGAAACAGTGGCACGCATCTTCGACCCGTTCGAGCGTTCGGCTCCCGACACGAACGCCGAAGGTTTCGGTTTGGGGCTGTCGATCACGAAAGGGCTTGTCGGACTGCTGGACGGGGAGATAACCGTCGCCAGCGAAGTCGGCAAGGGCAGCACTTTCCGCGTATCGCTTCCCCTGCCGCTGACGGACGAGACGGTGGAAAACGAGGAGCAGGTTTCCAATCCCTCCGCACGTCTTCCGCAACGTGTCCTCGCTATCGACGATGACCCGTTGCAGCTCGAAATTGTCAAGGAGATGCTTGAACGCAACGGTGTTTCCTGCACAACCTGTGTAAATACTCGCACGCTGGTCGGGGAGATGCGAAAGGCGGACTACGACCTGCTCCTATCGGATATACAGATGGATGGGACGAACGGTTTCGACCTGCTGGAGCTGCTGCGTAATTCCAATATAGGCAATTCGCGTACAATTCCGGTGGTCGCCATGACCGCACGGGGAGACAAAGAAAAAGAGGCTTTCGCCTCTGCCGGTTTTACGGCCTGCATCCACAAACCGTTTTCAATGCACGAACTGCTCGACCTTATCGCTTCTGTGGTGAGCGATACGAAATCAGAAGTTGTATCAGCGGATTTCGATACATTCACAGCAGAAGTGAGAGACAAAAAGCGGTTGCTTCGGACGTTCATTGAACAGTCCAATAAAGACATCGAACAACTCAGTAAGGCAGGCAACGACCGTGAACGATTGCGAGAGATTGTTCACCGTATGCTACCGATGTGGGAACTGCTGCAAACGGATGAACCGCTGCTCTCCTACCGGAACGTGCTGCATGACGACAAAGCAGACGACAACATGGTCGGAGAGTACACACAACAGATCATAGACTATGCAGCCCTGTTAATTGCAGAAGCGGAAAATAAATTGAACGAATATAAAGAATGAAATGGAAAATATTGATAGTTGAAGACAACATCAGTCTGTCGCAGATGCAGAGAGACTGGTTGCAGCAAGCAGGATACGATGTAACGACGGCTATTGACGAACCTACGGCACGGCGGCAGATACGCAGGACGGCTTTCGATCTTATTCTTTCGGACGTGCGCTTACCTGAAGGAGACGGCATTTCATTGCTGGAATGGATACGCAAGGAGAAAATGACGACGCCATATATCATTATGACGGAATATGCAACGGTGTCCGATGCTGTGCGTGCCATCCGTTCAGGTGCGAAAGACTACTTGCCCAAGCCCGTCCACAAAGAGCGATTGTTGGAAATGACCAATGAAATACTGCACCCACTTTCAACCGTGCAACGAGAAAGCAAAGTGTTATTCCAACGACATAGCGTACAAGCCCGCCATGTGGAGCGGCTCGCCTTGTTAGTCGCACCGTCGGATATGTCGGTCTTGATTCTCGGTGCGAATGGAACCGGCAAAGAATCCGTCGCCCGAAACATTCATAATTTGAGTGAACGCAGAGATATGCCGTTCGTGGCTGTAAATTGTGGCGTCCTGCCCAAAGAACTCGCCCCGTCCCTCTTTTTCGGTCATGTCAAGGGAGCGTTCACAGGAGCTGACACGAACAAGGAGGGATATTTCAGCATGGCCGAAGGCGGAACGCTGTTTTTGGACGAAATCGGCACGATGCCTTATGAAATCCAAGCTATGTTGCTCAGGGTATTGCAGGAAAACACCTATCTGCCAATCGGTAGCAAACGTGAGCGAAAATCGGACGTGCGGATTATTGCGGCCACGAATGAGGATTTGCAGAAAGCCATCAAAAATGGCCGTTTTCGGGAGGATTTATACCACCGATTGAACGAGTTTGAAATCCACCTGCCGCTCCTTTCGGAGTGTACTGACGACATTTTGCCGCTTGCAGAGTTTTTTCGGGAGCGGTACTCGAAAGAGCTGCGGCGAGAAACACACAAATTTGCGGAAAAGGATGCAGAACTGTTGCTCGCCTATGCATGGCCGGGCAATGTGCGGGAGTTGCAGAATAAGGTCAAACGGGCGGTACTGCTGGCCGAGAACGGCATTGTCCGTGTGGCGGACATGGGATTGGAGCCAGCCGAACCGACAAGCGACACGGGGCATTCGCTGGCCATCAGGGACGAGGCAGGTGAAAAACGCCGTATCGTCGAAGCCCTAAAACGATGTGGTGGCAATCGGACGGAAGCGGCAAAACTGCTGCGCATTGACCGCGCCACTCTCTACCGTAAAATAATAAAATACGGGCTGAATGAATAATTAACGTACATATACCCCTTGTATCTCACTGAAAAGGTGTATATTTGGACTGAAAATAGAAAAATATCGGTGGCAGCCAACAACCTGCTGCCGTAATTATACATAAGTACGCAAGACGTTTCCGACGTAAATCTGGAAAATTAACTGAAAGGGACTATTGCGTGAGGCTTATGCTATGCTTTTGCGTAGCGTGCGCTCACGTACTCCTTTCAGGGCTTTCCAGAGCCTACGTCGGAGGTAGTGTAGATGCACGCTACTTTCTTTTATTTAGGCAAAAGGATATGGCAAAGGTACGGATTGTTATTGCAATGACATTGGACGGTTGTCTCCCTATAAAGGAGGATAAGCGGTTGGAGTGGTTGAAAACAGACCGCAGGGGCTTTCGCCGCTGGAACGAATCGTGCGACCGCCGTTTGTCTAACGATGAACCTTTCGTCGATTTCTTATGTATGAAAGACCGCCCCGACAACCATGCGACCTATCTTGCCGAGATCTACGATGCCGGACATCTGCATCTGCTACGCGGTCTTTTCCTTTATCATGCAGTTGATGAAATCGTCTTCTACCTGCTGCCTGTAACCCTGAACGGCGGCATCTCCATCGTCGGGGAATTTTCCGCTACGGAATGGAGAATCATGCATACAAAACGTTACAGAAACGGTATTTGCCGGATCATTTATCACAAGATGTTGCAATAGACTATTGCAGAATGCGAAAAAATGTTGCAAGCTGCAACACGAAAAAAGGCTCAAAACATAAGGGTAAAAAAATATATCGTTGAAAGTCAGGAGCATATTTGTAAAAATGTTCTTGATTACCTTTTCAGGTTCAGGTTTTGTCTCTTGTTTCTATGATGCCCGTTTAGCAACAGGGCAAAAACAATGAAGTACGAACCTAATAATCTTGAACGATATGGACTATCAAACATTGACTGAATGTGATTTTTTCCGTTTCGTCAGTCAGAATACAGAGGCCGCCAAAATTCGGATTGCCTACGATGAATTTTCACAAACGATATTCCACTCCTACGTGGAGGCTGGCAATCCCTATCGGTTGCTTTTCGCGCTGATTTATGCAGAAGTGGAACTGCAAAGCCTCCATGATACCCTTTCCGATGAAAAGGACGGGAAAGCCGCCTATCTGAAAAAAGCCCTCGCGCTTGTGCGGCGTATGCTGGAAAACCTACAAACCCAAGTACCGCCACTATCCGCCATTCCCCTCAATAATTCTCCCTCATCTTTCCGTTGGACGGGCAGTCTCGTCGAATTGATAGAGGTCATCTATGCCCTCGATGAGATGGGCTGTATCAACGACGGACAGAACGACATCAAGGAGCTGACGGCATTTTTCGGCTCGCAGCTCGGCATGGAGATCAAAGACAGCCATTGTTATAACGCCTATACGGACATGAAACGCCGCAAGAGCGAGAGCCGCACCTATTTCCTCGACAGGATGCGCGAACGTCTGAACCTGCGGATGCAGCGCGACGACGCTAAAGAGAGAGCGAGGAGATAAAGCCAAAATGAGACAGAGCCGTAAATAATGCGGCTCTGTCTCATTACATTACACTTATTTCTGTTGTAGCAAGTGCGCTAATGCCGGATCGTTCTGTATGCGTTCCAGTTCATCGGCGACAATCTGTCTCACGTCAGCTTTGATACGGTTGTAGTTCTCCTGTATCATCTCTTTCATGCAGTCCTTCCCGTTCTCGTCCGTGAAATCGGTAATAACGGGTATAGGTTTGTAGGTTTTCTCCTCCCGTTTTACTTTTTCGGCGTCCACGACAATTTCACAATGAAAAATCTTCTGCTCGATGCGCTCGTCGAACGTATCGGCTACGGAACCTACGAACATTCCCTGCGTAAGTCCCGAAATCTTCGAGGGCGGAATAAGCGAATCCATCTGGGTATTGATGGAGGTGGACTTGTCGTTGCGGTTGATGGTTATGCTCTGCCGTTTCTGTAAGACTTTCCCGAAACGTTCGGAGAGTGTTTTGGCTGTCTCTCCGACAACCTGACCGGAGAATATATTACCTACGGTATTCATTACGACTTTGGCCTCCTTGTCGCCATAGTCGCGGACTAATTGGGAGAAGTCCTGAAATCCCAGAAGCACGGCCACCTTGTTGCTTCGCGCCGTCGCTATCAAATTGTCCAAACCCTTGAAATAGATGGTCGGCAGCTCGTCGATGATGATCGAGGATTTGAGTTTGCCTTTCTTATTGACGAGTTTCACGATGCGTGAGTTATACAGACCGAGAGCCGCGCCGTAAATATTCTGACGGTCTGGATTGTTGCCCACGCAGAGGATTTTCGGCTCCTGCGGGTTGTTGATGTCGAGCGTAAACTCGCTGTCGGACATGACCCAATAAAGCTGCGGCGAAATCATGCGCGAGAGCGGGATTTTCGCCGATGCGATTTGGCCTTGAAGCTGCTCGGCTGCACCTCCCAACCATGCGTCCATGAACGGCGAAAGATAGTTTTCGAGTTCGGGGTAAGAGGACAGTATCGGGAAAATATCTTCGTACCTGCGGTTCAGAAATTCAACGGCGTGCGGGAAGGTGCAATACTTTCCGCCTTTGTAGATTTTAAGATACCATATAATTGCTGCAAAGAGGATTATGGGCGATTCCACGAAAAAGTCGCCCTGCTTCTGCACATCGGGTAAGTCAAGGGCATTGCTGCCCCCTTCTCCCCTAAGAACCGTACATGAGAGTTTCCCCTCATACGGCTCAAGCAACTCAATATTTCTATTTGTTGTTAGAAATCGGCTCATACTTTCAACA
>SKEC01000929.1_pt1 | contig 25195 bp, 38 predicted proteins | sample 4826641 | NCBI WGS metagenome assembly SKEC01 (sample SAMN11008819, study PRJNA524170) | human gut metagenome | biome: Human fecal sample; material: Feces; isolation source: fecal sample from pouch patient p18, p21 | host: Homo sapiens | place: Israel: Tel-Aviv | collected 2015-12-22
GTATCAAATCATGTATCACAATATGACAACCGATTGACATATGTAAATTTATATGCTAAACGATTGACATATTTAAAGTGGCTTTTCAACATTCATTATTTGACAGCATAAAAAAAGAACCTATCCGTGTTGGAATGGTTCTAAAGTTGACTATGGCTGTCCTAAACGCTTGCATTTAACCTATCCCGGAGACATAGGCACCGTAAATTTAAAGGAGGAGGCAAGGAAATGCCTATAATTAGTATATCACTTGTAACTAGCCATGTCAATAACTAATTTATGTACCAGCCGTTCGGCGAAACGACCTAAACCAATCAGCATGAAACTAATTTATAAGTACAGCTTATATTTAACGACTACTGACTGGCTATGTAAATAATATACCACACCTATTTATCAAAGTCAACTAAATTGCCATGTTCTGTTAGCGATACCGAGTACAATTCGCTTTCATCACGTTTAATCTTCTTTGAACGGGTCATTAATTGGTGACATTCAACGTGTAGCAACATTAGATTATCCATGTCGTAGAAATTGACCAAAGTTGCGACCTTGATGTGATGAATATTAAACGTATTCTCAATTGGCTTGTGACAAAACTGACATGTGTTATGCTCCCTGTCAATTACCATCTGGCTTATCCATCGCCATTTTTTGGTTTTGTAAAGTTTTTTAGTGGGATCTGGTTTCCTTGTTATCATTCGTCATTTTACCCGAGATTGTCACTAAGACGTAGTTTTCCTCGTCCTCTACTCTGATATGAGATATTTTATGAATATATCTATCATCAGACCAAATCTCTAAATCATTGATACTATCAGCAATAAACTTCTCTCCAGCGACAATGTTTCCTAAGTCAAATTTGGTTGATGTGTGCCATTCATACGTAACACTAGTTTTATTTTCGCCAAAGTAGTTATGTATATCAGCCAATTGGTTCGTGATCTCATGCTTAATAAATGTCTGTTGTCGTTTTTTAGTTCGAGAGTATTTGGTACTGTCTTTGGAATAAGCCATTTGTGCAACCTCATTCCAATTGATAAGTCTAGTCTCGATTTTAAAAGTCAATTTTTCCATAAGCCAAGTATAACACATTACATAAGGTAACACAACGAATAAACCAAAATAATGTTGAGTAAAATAGTAGACAATCAAAAGATGACTTTATAGGTAATTTCAAAATGACTGGTTGGAAAATCAAAAAATGACCGGTTAGATGATTTCAGATGATGAGGTGCATACGCCAAAGGTGGTATAAATACATTGCTGAAAAAGTCTTAATTAGCTATAAACCCTTGGTACATATGGGATATGGACATGCCAAACAGTTTTTTGTGTTCACTCCCTATACGTGTATATATCCGATTAGGCCCTGATGTATATAGGTATAGTATATATAGATAATGTTATATATATTTTATATTATATATTAAACACCACCTAACCCCTTGTCATATAAGGGTTTGGGGAAATTTCAAAAACTCTAATTCTTGATATTTAATATAAAACAACAAAAACACCACCTAACCCCTTGGCATATAAGGGTTTGGGTATAACTGGCAAATACAAAACATAAAAATCACCAAAAATAACTACTTGACAATGATGTAACACAAATGATAAGCTAAGTTCATAAATTAAAGGAGGCCTAACATGGCAAATCAAATGACTAACATTGTATTTAAACTTAATGAGGAAGCAGTTAAACGTGCTTATGATGAATTTGAGAACTCATCTGAACTGGCAATCAAAACGGCAATCATGAGTATTCCTGATTTTTCTGACATCTTGGCTTATAACGTTGACAACGGAAGAATCGAGATTACAGATGACTTTGAATTGAACGAGAGTTTCCATGTAATATCTGGCGAATTAGATAAGCGTAACGTGATGGCTGTTCTAATGTTCTTACAACAAAACGGATACTCAACGGCTAAACAAATTGTTGTACGTGATGTGTTAGAAGAAACTGCACAGGTAAATCGAGTGAGTGAATTTGACAAGTTGCTAACTACCATCAACGAACGAGGACACTATGATCCATCAATTTATGAAACGGTTATGTATGATTGGCTAAAAGCTCCACAAAACGAATATTCCATCTTTTGGTTAAAGTCATTACTTGGTTCAATTCTTCATAATCAGACATTTAAAGGCGACAGTTCTTTGTATAGTCCAGTCCCGCAAAGATATACGGTATTTGGTGCTCAGGGTATTGGTAAATCAGCATTCTTTAATGGCATATCATTCTCAAAGATGTTTGATTTCTATGGAGACATCTCAAACAAGGACACGCAAATTGCCCTGTCAAGTAATCTGATTGCTAATGCTGATGATAAGGCTGGTTCACAGTTGAAAAATGTCGTTGATGAGATTAAAAGTGCCATTAGTATGCCATTATTCCAAGTTAGACGACCATACGCTCAATATGCCGACATCTTACGTAACAAAGCCGTATTCGTGGCTACTACTAATCGCTACTACATTTTTACAGACACAACAGGCGACAGACGTGAAATGCCAATTGAGTTTGGAGTAGATATGTCACCTGATTTAGCACGTAAGCACGGTCAAGACTTTTATTTTGAACATTTGCAAGGCACCAATGCGCTATTTGAGACATTATGGTTCACATTCTTACATGACAACGAAAAAGACCCTTTCAATGCAACAATTAAGGCGGGTACTGATTTAGATAAACAACGTTCCGAGATTGTTCAACGGCACAGCAATATCAGTGATACTCAAATGGCATTATACGCGATTATGAATAAGCTAGTACCAGATGACCTATTAGAACTTGACAAAAATGACGTAATCAATTACTTAGCTGATGATGATTACAAGTATGGCTCATATGATACTGTTGCAAACTTGATCAAAGACAACTCAACACCACTAAAATATCAAGACAAGATTTTACAAACGGTTATCCATAAGGCAGTACGTACATTGGCTGGTAGAACGACATCAAGCGCAATCAAAGAGCTTATGATGGGATATGGTTATCGACCAAGCAATAATGGAGGCGCTTTTTATGTCAAGTGATACGCTTACAGTTGGCTTGTATTTTTATCGACAAGGTTATCAAGTTTTGCCATACGAAAAAGGATCTAAACACCCATTTAGCAAAAATTGGAGTGACTTTAGATTTAAAAACGAAGAAGAGTTGACAAAGTGGGTTGAAAGTGGTAATGATTTAGGTCTACTTCCCAATAACGATTTTATTTGGGTTGATTTAGATACTGACCACGGCGACTATGACGGACGAGAAAACTATTTTGACTTCATAACGAACGCAGACCCCTCTGTTTTTGCGTATAAGCCACTTTCAGACAATTTGCATATCTTTTATAAGCCAAGTATTGAAATTCAACAGACGGGCGATAAGAGCCTTTTAGATGGTGTAGAGATTTCAAGCCAAATTATGCCTATCAGAATTAACGGCTCATATCTTTTTCAAAATCTTGACTTGGCTCGTCCATTTATCGAACAACTATACGATTTACCAGACAAAATCATCAAATTACACGAGTTGATGAATAGACCAGTACCAATTAAGAACCATTCTAAAAAACAAAAGGTTTACAAGAAACATAACATTGTGAATTATCTCAAAAAAGTGGCTCCGTTCGAGGATGGTGGACGTTCAACAAGTTATCGAAAACTAATTTATACAATGGTCGTCAAAAATGGTATGCCTTATGAGTTGGTTAAGCCATTGGTGGATAAATGGGACGAGTCGACAATTGGTTTCGCAAGTGAAGAGCCATCTGAATATGAACATGCTACACGTAATCCAGGTTAATTATTTGACAACAAGAGATACATGTGATACATTATATTTGTTCAAAAGGAGGACAAGAAATGATTATACAAGATTTTCCTAATTATTCTATTTTTAAAGATGGAACAGTGATTAATAACGTTAGTGGTAAACCATTAAAACCAATAGATGACGGACGAGGTTATATGCGTGTTTATTTATATAAAAACAAAAGGGCATTCAGATTTTATATTCATAGATTGGTGGCGATACATTTTATAAACAATCCACAACAGCTACCGTATGTTAATCACAAAGATGAAAACCAATCTAATAATTTAGTCGATAACTTAGAATGGTGCACAGCCAGTTATAATGTTAATTACGGTACGAGAAATATTCGTTCTGCACAATCTCGTGGGCACAGTATAAAAGCGTTCAAAAACGGCATTTTCGTAGCATCCTTTTATAGTGAGAGCAACTGTGCAAGGGAATTAAATATAGATCGATCCGGTGTGAATATGGCTGTTAGATGTTTGCAAAAAACTGCGGGAGGTTATACTTTTGAATACGATATATGATATTGAAGTATACAAACACATGAACCTTGCAGGTTTTATCAATTCTTCAGGTAAGGCGTTTTATGTTGTCAATGCGCCAAATCTACACGCTGAAAAGATTGACAGCGAGTACGGCACTATTTTCATAAACAAATATCCTACCAAACCAATTTATGACAAATTGAATGGGATAATTGCTTTTAATAATCACAATTATGATGATTTTCTCATTGATGACATTTTACAGCAACGCCCGACAGAATATATCAAAATGAAATCAGACGTTATTGTTTCAGGAAAGCGACCAAGACAAGGATTCGTTTGGTGGTCGTATGATTTAAGTGAAACCTTACCACTTGGCTTTTCCGTTAAGAAGTACGAAGCTATGGCTGGTCTATCCGTTGAGGAGAGTTCTATACCGTTTGATTATGATGGGGAATTTACCAAATCACAGATTATTGAAGTTGTCAAGTATAACAATCAGGACTTGAAAGCTGAACTTGATTTATACCACACTCGAGCCACCTATTTTGAGGGTAAGGATATGCTTGTTGATGAGTATGGCACAGAACAAATGCATAGATATTCTAACACGACCATTTCAGCCAATTATTTGATGAACAATGACAAGCTTGATAAATTTACACCCGATAAACCAAAAATATATGGTGTACCTGAAAAAGTAGATGAATTTCTAAATAATGCACTTGAAGCAAGCCCTCGAGTTAGTAAGGGAGACACGCCATCCATTCGTCAAAAGTTAAAGGCTAATGAATGGGCTAACGAGGTTACATCTGCATTTGGACAAGTCTTTACGTGGGGTTGGGGTGGTTTACATTCGGCCACTGGAGAGATTTATTTAACTAAAACAGGCAAACAGCGAGTGCGATATTTTCCAGTAGATGAGACCGATGTACAGCAGTGGGACGTGGCTAGTATGTTCCCTAATGTCATCATTCGTGACGGTCTATTAGGTTCTAAAACAGATAAGTATAAAAAGCTGGTTGAGGAACGCTTAGAGAATAAGAAAAAAGGGCTTGCTGTCGCTGGTGCTCAAAAAATTGTCGTTAATGCGGTCTATGGTGCTTTACGATTACAGACATCTAAATTATTTAATCCGCATAGTGCAATTGCTGTTAACGTTTCTGGTATGGTTGCTTTATATAACTTGGCTAGTCGATTATCTGAATACGGCGTAATCCATCAATCGAATACTGACGGCATTGCGTTTAAACCGTTTGATACTACAACACAATCTATGTTAGATGAGTTGCGTACAAATTGGGAAGATGAGTTTCAACTAGAATTAGAAGTGACAAATTTCAAGCGCTTCATTCAACGAGACGTCAATAACTATGTTGCAGTAGATGAACATGACCATATTAAAACCAAAGGGGGAACAGTTGGTCAATCAGTCCATGTCAATAAACTAGCCAAATCAGGTGCAATAATTATTGACAAGATGGTTCTTAATTATCTACTTGACAAAACAGATCCAGCCATCACAGCATTAAAAGGCGAATTGAGCGACTTCACATATACCCTTGTTAGTCAAAAAGGTCAAACCCAAACAGGTAGGACAGTTGATGAAAATGGAAAGCCACTTGACAACAAAGTTAATCGTGTATATGCCAGCTTGAACGGAGTCTCACTATTTAAAGAACGTGTAAATGGGACATTAGCTAAATTCAGTGACGCTCCCGAAAAGATGACAGTTGTAAATGATGATTTGGCTAATTACAACGTTGATGATATCGATTATGGCTTTTATATCGATCTAGCAAACAAGAAAATAAAAGATTGGTTTAAAAACGCTTGACAATGTAACACAATGTGATATAATTAAAGCATATTAAAAAGACAAGGAAGTGTAACAATGACAAAAGCAAATTTCGTATTTCTAAATGCAGATGACAAAAGTATTCAGATGTATTTTGAAGTTGAAAAAGAAATCGTAGAAGTAAAGTGGGGAAATCCTGATTATATCGCTGACCACTTGGCACAATTTGGAGTTAAAAATACTGATGAATTGAGTGATAAGCTAACTAAACTTGGTGCAGTTGAGATTTATGAGTTCTCACGCAAGACTAAAGATGGTAAGCAGATTAGTGGTTGGAGTGTTGACAAGCCATTCCCTGAAGCAAGCAAGCCAGAAAAGGGTATTATCGCGGGTAAGATTGTAGAAGTAGTTACTAACGATTTCAAGGTAGCCGTGCTGGTTGAATTAAAGGACAAGTCAGTATTTACCGTAGTTCGTGGTTTCTCTGTATATGATCCAAAGAATAAAAAGATGTACCCAATGGCAAACAAGCGCAAGGCATTACTCGCAGCATTTAATATTAAAGACTTCTCCGAATTGAAAAAGGGCGATGATATTACATTTATCCGTCAACAAGCTGGAGAAAACTATTACTATGTGCCAGAATTAGGCTAAACGTGTTATACTTAAACTAGCCCTCATACGGCTGGTTTTTTTATTAAAATTAGATAAGAGAAGATAATCATGAAATTATACGTACTAGCCACAGGTTCATCAGGTAATGCTTCAATTGTTCAGGGTAAACACGAGAATATCGCCCTTGACTTTGGCTTATCATACTCAAAGTGGCATAACCTATTAGAAAAAAATAACTTAGAATTACCACACGAGTATTTCATCACGCACGAACATGGAGACCACTTGAATCAAAGCGGTATCAATCGACTATTTGGTAAGTATAAGGGTTTATATTTTCACACTAACCGAGGAACATTTGAAACCGAAGATTTTACTATTCAAGCATTCTTAGTCCCTCACGACATTGAAAATCATGGGTTTGTGATTGTTGAAAAAGATACTAACGAAAAGCTAGTTTACATCACTGATTGTTCAAGTATGTATCAGACGGTCAAGCATTATCAAGACCTATTGTCTAACGCAGACATTTACGCACTTGAAGCAAACTATGATGAGCAATATATCGAAAACCCTGACATTCTCGACCAAATGAATTATAAATATAACGTTTTTAGAGGCATGATGAGGCACACAAGCAAGCAAGAGAGCCTCAAGACGTTTGCAATGCTCAAAAAGCCAAGTAGTAAATTTATACCGCTACACCAATCAAGTAGATTTTATAACTATTAAATTGAGGTAATAACCAATATGGGACAAATTAAAAAAAAGCTATTCGCTGGAGATAGTTTCCAATCAAGCCAAGTACCAAGCGAAATTTTAGATTTATTTCTTGGCTTTTTACAGACTAGTAATGTGACGACCGAACAATATTTTGATGTTGATGATACTACTGGCGAACGCATTTTGAACCGTGAGAAAATTACGACTAAACAGCAAGACTTAAAAGCCAGCTTATCGCTCTTTGAGAGAGTATATCCTCAATACTTCGACCCAATCACACAGGAAAAGCTAGAACAGTTGAAATTGGCTAGTTCAGATAGTACCGCAGATGACATTAAGAAAAAGGCTCGTGAAATATTTGAAGATACGGAGAATTGAGTATGTACTGGTATTACGAATATTTAAAGTTATATCGAGATGGTAAACCAATGTCTCAATGGGTTATCAAAGCCCTAGATCGAGTACCTTATTATCTGTCACATTATCACTACAATGAGCGATACCCCAAGCGATTAATATCTTTCATGGAAAATAGCCTCTATTTACAAAAAGGCGATACTGGTTCAAAGATGAAACTAGAAATTGAACAAAAATTCTGGATCGAGTTATTAGGTTTTGAGTATGACGATGGACGACCGGTTATTACTGATTTAGGTTTGATAATTGGTGCGGGTTCTGGTAAGTCTACGTTTATGGCTGGTCTTGCATTGGCTGTTATGATAGTAGATAGTCACCGCGGTCAAGATGTATTGGTCATGAGTAACTCTGTCAACCAATCACAGAACACGTTTAGAACGGCAACTGATATGGTTAGTGATGATAGAAGCCCACTATATGACTTTAAAAAAATGGACTTAATCCAGCCAATTCAAGGTAAAATCCGCTGGACTCCTACCAATAGCCAAATTGAAATCAAGGCAATGGATAACAAAACCGCTGATGGTGTCAATGTTCGTATGGCTATTTTTGATGAATTTCATAGCTACACAACCAACGTTATCGAAAACATTAGAAAGAGTTCGGCTCCAAAACGCAAGGGGACTGGATTTGCCACGGTTTATATTTCAACTAATGGCGTAACTCGTGATAGTGTTTTTGATAGTTATTTTAAACGTTGGGAGAGAATACTTGATGGAGAAATCGAAGATTATAGTACATTCCCAATGATTTACCAATTAGACGATTTACAAGAGAGCACAGATATTACAATGTACGAAAAAGCCATGCCATTTGTTAAGTCAATTAGTGATCCACAAATTACCTATGAAAACTTTATGAAAACAAAAGGCAATCCAGTAGCACAAGCTGAGTTTTTAGCTAAGTCGTTTAATATTCCACAAAGCCAATACAACTCATTATTCACAACCCAAGAGTTAGAACGAGCAATCGCACTCCACGACTTTTATTTTGATAATCAGGTTTATGTTGGTTGGGACTTGTCAGCTAAAAACGATTTATCCTCTGTGGCTATTTTTTGGGAGAGTGATGGAAAAATTAAGGTTAAGTCACATGCTTGGCTTCCTAAAATTACCATGACAGAACATACTAACAAGGAACAACGTTTACACTATGCCAACTTTATTGCTAATGATGAGTTGACGTTACAAGACGGTGGAAACATAGATAGCAAAGAAATATTTGAGTGGCTACAAGATTACATTTATAGTAATGGTTTACAAGTTGTAGGTATGGGGGGTGATTCTTATTATGCCAAAGAATTTATTAAGCTCATTACAGATGAATTCGGGGCAGATAAATACAAGCCATATCGACCAATAACGAATGTAGTCAGCGAACCTACTCAACTAATCAAAGGTAAAATAGCGGAAAATAACGCTCAATTACTAGATACTCTTATGTTGTGGTCTCTAAATAACGTTAACGTTAAGGTTGATGGGGCTGGGCAAGTATATCCTAACAAACAGAAGTCAGCAGATAAAATAGATCCAGTTTGGGCGTTTATTATGGCATATCGAGCACAGTTAGATGATTTGAATGATAATTTATTTGAATGGGGTTGATAACCTCATTTTTTTGTGATATAATTAGCGTTAAAGATAATACATTTTTGAAAGGGCATGCTATGGCTTTTGATTTTAGTGCGTTGGTGAGTAATTTCTTAACACCTAACGCAGTTACACCGTTGTCAAACAATGGTACAAATAACTATATTTACTTAGACGCAGACAGTCAGAGCTTTGAGTTAGATATTCACCAGGAAGTTGTCAAGTTTATTGCCCGTGAATTTACAAAAGGCAAGTTTGTCCTAAAAAACGTTAGCAACAACCAACGATTAGATTATTTGCTCAACTTAACACCGAGTGATAACCAGACAGCTAATCAGATGATGTATGAGTTTGCTTTTGGCCTGTTAAAATTTGGCAGAGTTTATTATAAGGTTTACTTTGCTCCTAATGCTAAAGCTCCAACAAGTATTGAGATTTATTCGACACAACCTGATAAGCAAGGTTTTAAGGTTTATGAATATCCACAGTTAAAGTTGCAACGACCAAGTACGCTGTTAGACAAATATGCTAACTTGATTGATATTTTAAGTACGAAACAGAGTTCAAACGTTCTTGAAATCCAAAGTTCTATCAAAGCTAATGACGTTAGAAAAGAAAATGAAAACGTTAATGGTTATGAGAACCAATCAGTCGATTTTCAAAATAAAAGTAACCCACGATTGACGGCAGTAAATAATCAGATTAAACGATTCGGCTCATTCTTAACTAACACCAACGAAAGTACGAAAGACCACGCTAACCTTACCAATCCAGACGGCACCGCATTGGCTGATTTACGAGCTTTGATTTATGAACAACTTCACATATCATCTAAATTACTTGATGGCTCATATACGGAAGAAGAGTATCGAGCTTTCTACGCAAGTCAATTAAGACCGTTGATGGGGGCATTTGAAGAACTACTTAATGCTAAATTATTTGACTATAATTCATATATTGCTGGTTCACGTATCAAACTTATACTTGACTTAGTTCAATTTGCCACATTAGAGAGCTTCACAACATTTGCCAAAGAAACGCTTTACACGGGAACTACGGTCAATGATGATTTGCGTGAAAACTTAGGTCTCGAAGCATATCCAGATGGACTAGGTCAGATTATATTTAGTAACAAAAATGCTGTGGCACTTAACAATCCAGAAGTTAATGCCTTATTACAAACAGGGAGCACGGCTAATGAAAACACAAGCAACGTTAATAACACAAGCACAGACGGAAACGAATGACGGAATTATTAAGGGCGTAGCTAATTCACTAACCCGCACTCGTTCTGGGATTACAGTAACCCAAGAAGCTGGTAAAAAAGTGATCGGGAAAAAGGTACCATTACTTTTATCACACGACTGGTCTAGCATGCCAATCGGGGAAGCTACAATGACTTCGGTTGATGATGAGGGTTTGGCTTATTCTGGCAGTATTTTTGAAAGCGTTTCTAATCGTCAGCAAATTTTAGATGGTATTCACGCTGGCGTCCTATCCGTCTCAATTGGATTTGGAGTTGGAGAAATTGATGAAAACAATAACATTGATGATATTGATTTATTGGAGTTGTCAGTAACACCTGTGCCAGCAGACCCAAAAGCAACTATTACACAAAGCCTAGAAATTATTAAACAGGAGAATATTACAATGGCAGACCAAGAACCCGTAGCAACACCAACAGATGACAAGCAACCAACGATTCAAGACGTATTAGTCGCAATTTCTGACGTAAAAAAGGACTTGGCTGATTTCATCAAGTCACAAGAACCCAAAGATAATCAAGACAAGCCAGATGACTCACAACCAGACAACGCAACAGAGTCCGTAGATGAGTTGGTTAGTTTTGTTAAAAAGTTGAGTGTATCAGATAACATGCAAGCACTACGACTAGGCAAAATCTTGAAAAAGTTTGACAAATAATAATTATTGTGGTATACTAACACTAATCTAGAAAACTCACGTGAGGAAAATATTATAATGGAATTACAATCATATTTGAAGAGTAATAAAGCCGTTTCTGATTATGCTACTTTGGCATTTGGAGCGGGTAATAACGGACAAGACTTTCAAAAGCAATGGCTCGAAAAGTTGGATAACGCTGGCGTAATTACACAAGACGTTAACGAAGCCGACTTGGTACCGCTTAAAATTATCTCAGCTATTGAAACAGCGGTTGAAGAAGATGTTGTATTTTCTCAATTCAAGCCTGTATTTAATATCGAAGCCGGTTCAATTGTAATCGAACCTAAGAACACCGTTGGAGCTTTGGGTCATAAGCGTTTGGCAGATAAGACTGTCCAACAGACTAAATTCGAAATTCGTAACTTGGTTCCTATGGCTATTTACAAGTTGCAACGTCTCGACCACATGACATTCTTAAAGGGTGGCGCTTTGGTTGATTGGCTAATGCGTGAATTACCGGCTTATGTTATCGAACGTTTGGCACAGGCTATTCTACGTGGTGGGGTTATTAACGAAGATGGAACACCATTTACAGCAGTTTATCCAATCGTTGGTGACAAATTGACAGTGACTGGTACAAAATTGCCAAAAACATATACTGGTGATGACTTACGACAAGCTATCATCTCTGACTTTGCTAAGGTTAAGGGTTCTCAAAAGGTTATCTTCCTATCAAACGCAGCTAATGCCAAGTTGGCAAGCGGTGATGGTGCTGTGAGTGCTGCTATCTTGTTAGGGCAAACCACATTTGGTGCTAAAGCAATGGTTCCTACTGATTTGTTAGACGCAGATGGTTCTAATGTTGAAATCCCTTATATCATTGTCGACATTAATTCATACTTAATTGGTTTCCAAGGTTCAGGGGTTGAAACACTTGGCTCATTCGTAATCCAACAAAACGCACAATATGTTGAAAGTCGTGCTTATGTAGCTGGTTCATTGTTGGCCGCTAACCGTGCATTATCAGCATCTGTTACAGCATAGTATTTACAATCAAATTTAAGACTAGAAATAGTCTTTTTTTTATGTTATAATTTAGGTAAAGGAAACCGACTATTATGACTACTTTTGATTATCAAAAATATTTAAACGTTGATGATGACACATATTCTGATTGGTCTGGGACTATTGAGGAGTTAGAAAATTCCGCTATCAATAGAGCACAACGATTAAACCCAACGCTTACGATTGACACAACGAATAAGAACTTATATGAATATGCCAAGGAGGTTATTTATATCGGTATTTTTGGTGATGCTCTAACTCCCGCCCTTTGGCAATATCACAACTCTAAAATGTCAGACTTAGAAGAATACTTCAGGTGGTGGCAAGAATGAGAATTGTAAGTGCCAAATTATTCAATAAGCTGGGGAATACGGAACTAACCAAGACCGTTAATGGCAGATTAGAACAACCAAGAATTGTCGCTAAAAACTGGTATCAAATCAATACTAATAAACGGTTAATGTATAATCTTGTCATTCACGGTAATGTTGATACTTTTGGAGAATTTGATGCCGTTACAATTAAGGGAAAAAGCTATATTATTCTCAACAAACAAGAGAGTGGTATAAATAGTATTAAATTAGAAATTGGATCGGGTGGTAATCGCTAATGGCTGATTTTAAAAATAAGTTAAGCAAATATCAAACCGAACTATCTGACAAATTTACTAGTGTTAGTTGGTATGGTCAGAAAGCGGATTTAAATACAATTGATAACACATCAGCGATCATAAATTATCTTACTACTAAAGGAACCGCAGACAGAACCCCTCATTATTGGCGGGTTACGTTAAATGTATATGCCACAGTAGATAATTCAGAAGAGTTGGCTGATTTAGGTTATACACAAGTCTCTGAAATTGCGATTGATGAAAACCTTAATACGTTAGTCCAGTATACAAAAGACGTGGTTGTACTCTAATGGTTAAGAGAGTTAATTCAATAGTTGATATTGCGAACGGTACTAAACAATTTGCAATCGCCAAAGTGTTAGAAAAGCGAGATAAAACAGCACAACAAGCATCTTCACAATCTAACTCGGCTTTGGGTGTATGGCGTGGTATGGCTCCTAAAGGTAGAACTGGCCAAATGGTTAGTGGCGTATCGGTTAAACATGGAAAATATTACTCGGTTGTTTACCCCACTCATGATTATCGAAAAGAGGGGACAGCGTTTATGGAAATTGTCAACGTTCAAAATAAGCGGGGAGTCCACGCTGGCTTTTTCAATCGGTATCGAACCCAATTAGGAAAATCATTTTTGACATCGGTTAAATGATATGATATAATACACATAAGATATAAAACTCACGTGAGGATAATAAAAACATGGCATACGATACACGACAAATTACACATGGCACACAAGAGGTCACTTATGGTTTGAGTGGTGATGGTACTGGAGCAGTTACCTATTCAACTGGTGTACAAAAGTTCAGTCCGTCTGTTGATCAAGATAGTAAAAAGATTTATGCAGACTCTCAAACACACATGACTTTGCTTAACGCTAAGACACTGACTATCGACCAAGACAACTTACAATATACGCCAGATGAAATGAAGCAAATGGGTTATTTGGATAGTGGAACAGGCTTTACTGATAACGGAACGTATCCTAAGTTTTCTGTTCAACGAATTTTGGACGTGCAAGACGATAAGGGAACAGTTACTAAGAAACTAGAAGTCTATTATGGTGTAACCTCTGGTGCCTATACGGAAAGTGACGATGAAGACGAAGATGAAATCAACCCTAAGGTTTATTCTCGTACTTTGAACGTTGATGGTTTTGATTTTGGTGAGGGTATTGTTAAGCAATTCATTGTCACTAGAACGACCAAAAATGCCTCAGTATTTGACACATACAAAACTAAGATTTTAAAGCCCGCTGATTTTAAGGGTATTATAGGCGGATAACAGTCATTGAGTCCTTGACATTTATTTGTTTAGGGCTTTTTATATTGCCTAAAATATGATATAATAAGTAGAATAAAGGAGTGTCTGTACGGCATTCTAAGACGTTTTTTTACTCACTAGCTGGGTAATCCATCAAAAGGAGCTTTTAAATGGCTACTAGTTCATCATATTTATTGAAGATTGGGGCAGATGTTGGGTCTGTTACGAAATCAATTGCGCAAATCAATGGCGATATTCGTTCATTGGCCAATCAATCACGTAACCTTAATAACGCATTCAAATTAACAGGCGATACTAGTATTTTAACCAAGAATATTAGTGTTTTAGAGAAACAATTAACAGCCACACAAAACAAAAGTAAGTCCTTAAAAAGCCAATTGGCAAGTATGCAAGCTAGTAAGGGATTTGATGTCAACAGTGTTAAGGCTCAAAAACTTACTCGAGATATCGAACTTACCGAAAGTCAAGCGGTTAAATTAAAATCAGAATTGGCAAGTGCAAAGACTGGCGGATTAGATCAAGCAAGCAAATCGACCAGTAGTTTAACTCAAAAGCTCGGTGTTGGTACAGTAGCTATGGGTTCTTTTATTGGTGCGATTGGTGCTACGGTTGTTGGTAAAGCATTTTCATTAATTACAAATAATGTTCAAGGCGCTATCACTCGTATTGATACTCTGACCAATGCCACACGTAACTTTCAAAACATGGGAGTTAAGACTAGTGTTGTTAATACTCAAATGAATAACCTGAAAAACGCCATCAACGGATTACCAACATCTCTTGATAGCGCCGTTTCTGGTGTACAATTGTTAACATCTTCACTTAATGGTAATATGCCACAGTCAGTTAGTGTATTCAAGGCATTAAACGATGGTATCTTAGGGTTTGGCGGAACAACTGAACAGGTTACTAACTCAATTACCCAATTAAGTCAAGCGTTCTCTAATGGTAAGATTGACGCTGAAACATGGAACTCGCTGATTGATAGTGGTTTGGGCCCAACTTTGAATGCTATGGCGAAGCAAATGGGCATTACTACTGGTGCTCTAAAGTCTGGCTTGTCTGATGGTTCCATTTCAGTATCTCAATTTAATGACGCACTTGTTAACCTTGATAAAAATGGTGGTGGGGGTATTGCTTCACTATCTAAGATTGCGCAAGATAGTACGAGCGGTATTGGAACATCAATAGCTAATGCAAAAACTGCTGTGACTCGTGGTGTTGCAGATATGATCACTGCTGTTAATAATGGGATTAAGTCATTAGATATTACTACGCCATTGGGAAAAATAACTGGTATTGGTAGTATTATAAGCCAATTGGGTACAGTAGTAGAACAGACGTTTGAAGCAATTGGTCAAGCAATTCCGCGAGCATTTTCTGGACTATCTGGGGTTATTCGTAGCTTAGTCGGTAGTGGTAATCAGATTCAAACATTGTTCGCTACTATTTTAACGACTATTAGTGGCGTATTAGGAACTATGGACTTTAGCGCTTTGACTAACTTAGCACAAGCCATATTACCAGCGTTACAATCTGGGTTCCAAACATTCTTGGGTTATGTAACTCCCGCTATACAGCCACTATTAAATGCTTTCGTTAACTTGTGGAATGCTATACAGCCAATTGTTAATGTGATAGCTTCAAGCCTTATGCCTGTGTTCCAAATATTAGGGGCATTCTTAGGTGGGTTTGTATCGGGTGTGATGGGAGCATTAACCACCGCATTTAATGTTTTGGCTGGTGTAGCTAGGGTATTGACACCTGTAATTCAATTTGTTGGTTCTGTTATTCAAGCCTTGGCTCCTATATTTGTCACTGTGGCTGGTTTTATTGGTCAATTGATGGGACAATTTGCTGGATTTAACGGTGTCTTGGGGGTCGTTGGTAAGGTTGTAAGTAGTGTATTTAGTGGAATTATCGGTTTTGGTTCTCGACTATTTAGCTCACTATCTGGTGTATTCAATGATATTGCTAACGGATTTAGAATTATGGGTTCTGGTCTTGGAAATGTTGGTAGTGGAATAGCCAATACATTCAGTAGTATTATTGGATTTGCTGGGCGTATGGTCTCTGGTATTATCGGTGCTGTTTCTGGTGTAGCTGGTAGAATTGCTAGTCACTTCTCTGGTGTGTTCGGTGCTATCAGTCGAGCTATTGGTAATGTTACTGACATTGGTGCTAATATTGTCAACGGTATCGCACAAGGTATTAGAGGAGCATGGGGAGCGGTTACATCGGCTATTGGTGCTCTTACTGATATGATCCCTAAGAAAATGCGTTCTCTGTTAGGCATTCATTCGCCAAGTCGTGTGATGAGAGATATGGTTGGTAAGTTTATTCCTCAAGGTATTGCCGTAGGTATGACAAGCCAAGATGGATTTATTAGTAGTCACGCACAAAAATTAAAAGACCAATTGACTGGCTCAATGAGTAACATATCATTACCAAGTATCGGATTGGCTGGTAGATCATTGGCTACTGCTGGAACATCTACATCCACCACATCTAATCAAGTTACGATTAATGTCAATGGCGCAAACCCTGACTCGGTTGTTCCTCAAATTAAACGTGAATTGCGTAGAGTTGGATTAAGCACTGATTAAAAGTGCTTTTTTTATTGTCTAAAATGTGATATAATCGTAGTATGAAAAAGACTGGAAAAGCTGTTACAATCATGCAACGTTCAACAGACGCTACATGGGAATATTACACAATGAATGTATTAATAAAAAATGATGTTCTAAAGTTAGATGGCACACGTTTTATTGATGTCGTCTTTTTAACAGAACCCAACCAACTTGGCTACTATCCTCGACAAAACGATATTATAATGGACGCAACCAATATGGAAAATGGATATGTAATTAGCGCTAATTATTCACGACCAGCCAACGAAGCAATTGGGATTATGTTTTTGAGTAAGATTAACGATGAAACCTATCGCTTTGCTCCTATTATGAATTTAAGTGAAAACGTGTATATACCAAAAGGTTCTTACTTGCCACAGGTTAACTTGGCTAATGCTATTATGAGTGTATGGAACTTCTTAACTGGCAATAACCCATATCTAAAAAACAATGGTTCTATGACGATCACTTCGGATATTACCAAAACATCTAATTACTCTGATAATACAGAAAGTACGATTGATACTATATTTAAGAATTTTATTGCTCGCTTACATGGCGCGTGGAATATACAATTTACTTATTATATTGGTGAAACAAGTCCTCGAGTGGTAGTTACTGGTTCAGCTAAGAATAACACTGATAATCCCAACTATTTTATTGATTTAAAAACCACAAACGTTTTGGAGTATGTTCAACAATCACGAAACGCAGATAGTGAGACATCAATGGTATTTGGCTATTTGGAAGATGGCTCTATGTTTGGGTATTATGCCTACTTAGATGAAAACTTCAATGTTGTAACAAGCCAAGTGCCTACGAACGGAATCATTAATATTGGAGCAACCCCTCGTGTGGCTTATGCAAGTCTTCAGAACAATACCCTGTCTGAATTGGCGGAGAGTGCGACCAGCCTATTAAAAACGAGTATTTATGCTATCAGGTCTCAAATGGTTATGAGATTAGATGGTTCTCCCTTATTTATTGGTCAGAATGATAGTCCTTTCATTGGTCAATACATCAGACTGGCTAATTTAGAGGATAACATTATAACAAGCCAATTGAGAGAGATAAATTTCACGACTAATCAGGCCATTGTTGGGGATAATGATGATATTACATTTGGAGACTAGAGATGTCAGATACTAGAACAATTTATTTAAAAAATAACGAGGGAACTATATACTCTAGTGATCCTAGTAATGTGGTATATGAGTATTTAGACATGTCTGGATTTGACAGTTTAAACCCAAGTGAAAACGCTATTTTTACATCAGTAACTAATATCTCACTTATGTATTCGTCTTATGATGTTAAGTTGGTATTGACTTTTATGTCTGATTATGATAATGGTAGACAAGCTCGTGCGCAATGGATAGCTAAAAATCAAAACTCAATTAACCAAATTTCTGTGGCAAATACCAATAATCAAGATTTGATATTCAGTAAACAAGCCAAGATTAAAACGATTGACTTTGTAGAAAACCATTATGTAAATGGTGTACAAGCCGAACTAACATTGGAATTGGCCGGTAGGTGGCAATCATCAGTTCAGCGTACAAGCGCAACTGTTTATCCTTATAATGGTGGGACTAAAAAATACACTCATCAATACAACTATAAATATGGCTACCAAATAATCACAGACGAGGTTAAAACTGATGGATATAATGGTTTTATAATCAATATCCCATCACAAACAACTCCCGTAAATGTGACTTTAACGGCTCCAAATGGGTTGTCTGCTACTCTAACAACGAGCCAAACGAACGTGCCCCTTCAAATTTCAAGTGATATGATTGGCTACTCGCTAGATAACTTTGATACATTTACGCTACTAAATAAAGGTTTCCCAGCCTCAAAGTATTGGGATAACTTACTCTCTGTATATAGTACCATTCAAACCATATTAAACGCCAATACTGTGACTGTTTCTGTAGCAAGTGGTACAGGCACATCTATACCGTTTGAATTTTACTTATACAAATTACAAGACTTGATTTAAGAAAGGTAATAATATGACATTAGCAAGGACAGAATTAGTATACCAAGCTGACTTTATGAATGTATCACCAAGTGCTGACGGAGCCGTTTTTAGCGGGATTGGTAACCGAATTATCACAGGATTAATCCCATCTCTAATTAAAGGTGCTGTTCAAGTTACGGCGGGTAAAGCATTAGTTCAGGGGAGATTATTTGAATTAACTTCCACAAAGACATATACGCCAAGTACTACGATAGGGACACAGTATTTAGGGTTAATGGTAGATCTCACACAATCAAACGTTGATGGTGATACGGTAACAAATAACCAATATACCGTTGGTTTCTTTAATAGTCCATCTGGTAACTTAGTAATAGGTGATAGTAAAGCAAATATCCCATTATTTAAAATAACTGGTACGACATCAGTTATTGTTGCTCCTGAAATGAATGGTAGCACAGTAAGAACTTGGCAACCAAACACTCAATACTCAATTGGCGACTTAGTTACATTTAACAGCTTAGGTACAGATACAACAGGTAAATTAACTAACCCAATATTTAAAGCGGTTCAAACGCATGTTAGTGATACAACATTCCCGTCTAGTTCTAATACTCAATGGGTTTTAATTAATATTTCTGCTTACTATATTGAACTAAATTATAATTCTTATGCCGTAAATTTCTATTTCAAGCGGTTTGGAAAATTAGTTGATGTTAGTACAAGCGCGATAGTCCATACCCTTAGCGATGCGTATTTCATCAGTAAAGAAAAGGGTAAGACGGTACTGCCTGACGTTTTCAAACCAATCAATAACGTTTTCTTATCAACTGGTGCGTCAATTATTCAGTTTGATAGTGGTGGTAACATTATTGCTCGTGGTTCTGGTAACACGGTTGGTTCGTTGATGGCGGGTACTTATCACGCAATGGGTGATCCAGTGTGGAATGCGGGTGTACCAAGTTAATAATAAAAAGCCTTATGAAATCAATCATTTGGCTTTTTTTGTTGGCTATAATCAATCTTGGGCAGACCCTTTGGTTTACTTGATTTTGATTTACTAGCTGTTAATTTATTGTACTGACGGATAATCTCACTGGCTTCACCAATGTCAAGTGTTAGTATCTCGCTTAGTGGTTGATTAAGGTGCATGAGAAAGGCTATTATCCTATAAATTAAGTAATACTTTTCTCCACCTTCATCATTTTTATGCTTACTTTTGACCTGTGAGCTTAGCAAGAAATTGATTGAATAATACACCCTCTGGCAAATCTAACTCTTCATATTCTTTGCGTGTATCTTCATTTTGTACTAATACGCCATCAACTGTCTGGGCATACAAGAATTTCAAAACATCATGGCGAGTATCAATAAACTGTAAAGAAGTAATTTCACTGGCTTTTTGAGGGTCTGTGGGGTCTTGTTCAAAACTAGCCAATCTACTTACAACCTCACCTAATTGGGCGTTAAATTCATCACCCGTTTCATCTTTAAAGATTTTCTCGGTGTTGATGGTGCGTAAAAACTTGTATTCATTAGTGATAGGTTGGTTGTTTTCATCAAATCCCAAGTGTTCTGTATACGTAAATTTCATGTTGGTTCGTCCTTTTAATTAAGTTTGTATAACCATTGTATCACACTAAATAAAAAAAAACAACCTATTTCTTTGGGTCATCTGATTGTTTAACTAATTCTTTTTTCTCGTTATCTAAATACTTGGCTATTGCTTCTGGGAAAGGTAATCCTAATGCAATCCAATTCTCTGCTAAACTCAGTGCCTGTGTAAATAATACCAATGTCTCGAATACGTTCCAATAGTCGCCGTAATCTAATGCATAAAATATTGGTATTGTTAATGGTGGGATTAAAATCAATAAACAGTGTTTTAACAAGCCATACGCACTGATAGTAGAATTTAATGACTTAGATACAATGGCTTTGATGATACCTAGAAATATGTCTACTAAACTGGCATATATGATTGCCACGAAGATATGTGAATTGTGAAGTGTTGTTACGATTATATCCATAGCCCATGCCATTATTACGTTTCCATTCGCTTATTTTGTGTACTAATATTATATCATAAAATACGCAATAAAAAAAGCCCCTTTCACAGGACTACTTGTTATATCCTAATACAATACCCAATGACACAACAATTTCAACGGAGAATACTAAGATGGAGAATACAATGTTACCGAAGATTGTAAATAACCAAATAGGTAAGGCAATAATGGAAACTAGTAAGAATAGTAAAATAAGTTTTGCTAGTAGTTGATCTAGTTTTTCTTTTGATTGATCATCCATTGTTTTTATCTCCTAAAGCTGTGGTTGGTTGTTCACTTTGGCTTGTTGATGTATTAATGGTGCTAGATGTCTCTGATTGGCTGTTTAAGGGACTTTCAATTGGTTCTGGTTCAACTATAACAGAAGTATTAAAGGTGGCCTTAAATCGAGCGCTAGGTACATACATGAATTTATTTTCATCTGTGAACTTAATTAGGTAAAAATCGCCGGCTGGTAATTGACTTTGGATACTACTTGCCAATGTAGGATTGAATTCGATAGATATAACCCCACCCTGACCGATTGTGAAGCCTTGTCCTGCGGTTGTACTCGTAATTTCTTTAATTGTAACGTTGTAATTTGTCATTAAAACTCTCCCTTTTCTTGTCCGTGATAGCCTTGTCGATATAATTCTTGCAAATAGTCATCGTTGTACTTGATAAACATATAAATGTGATATACCAGCGTAATGATACCAATACTTACCAGACCGCCTAAAATATCAATAGCTAATCCAATCATAAAGTTTTTCATATCACCCCGAAATAGTGGTACAAAGAATCCAAAGAATAAGAATGTCCATGATAGACCAATCTTAACTCGCTTTACTTTTCCATAGTTATTTTTTACTGTAATTTTCATTAGTTGTTCTCCTTTTCAATGTCATCAATAATAATCTGAATATTCTCTTGTGCTTTTTTCAAGTCCTTAACCATATCATCTTTACGACCAGCACGAGCCAAGTATTTGATTGCGTTACCTGTTGCCCACGCTCTTACTCCCGACATGTGAGCCGTTAAACTTGTAATGTGGTCTTTTACTTGTGTACCGTCTTCTAGTTGGTAATGACTTGGCTTATATATTGGATCTGATACTAATAAGTTACTGTCTTCGGTTAATTTATTATTCATCTATCTGGCTCCTTATAATCCATTTCTACATTTATAATCTCACTCATTCTGTCAAATACAAACACTTTAACTTCTCCTGTAAATGCTTTGGTTAATCCATCAGCTATGGCATTAACATCTACTAAGTTGCCATATGTTGCTCCCGAAGTTTCCCAAGCGTCGTTATTTGACTTACGTGTTCCTATTACAAAAACTTTTTTATCTACTAAGTTCACAATGTATTATCTCCTTTAACTTATGAATTAATTGTAATACGCCATATATTGATTATCAAGCATTATTTAAAAGTTCTTTTATTTCGTCAAGGGTATACGTCCAAATATTACCCATGAAAGTTCCTTGTTGATTATACAAATAATCCAAAATACAATCTGGGCTAACATAATCAAAATCAGATTTGAAAGTGTTTTGAATACCTAACAAGCCAAGGTTATCTCGCTCAATCTCCCAAAGCTCTAACTCTCTAAACTTCGGCGATTTACCTTTAATGTTGTAACTGTATACGTTTAATGTTTTCATCACTCACTCCAATATCTAACGTTCTTATCACTATCACGACCCATCTTAACTGACTCGCCAAGTTGATTTAAATAACTTATGGCATATCTAAAGTCTCGCTGGGCTGTACTTTCACTTAATTGGTACTTATCCCTATGCTCCTTGACTAGTATGTATTTTCCTGTTTGTAGTTCGGTGATGAGGGATAATATACGGTCTGTTTTGCTCATTTTTTGAAAATCCTTTCATATTCTGCTTTTTCCCATTGCCTCCATCTTGGCTTATTATTATAACCATTATCAACTCGATCTAGTGCCTTACCGATTTGAGACCAAAAAACTAATACTTTATGTTTATCACGCCTTACCTTACTCATACTAATTTACCTCTTTCAATATCTAAATGTAAACGCTTCATATCTGCTCTAATAGTTGACATAGATACGCCAATATGATAAGCAATGACTTGAATATCTTTTTCATTTGTGCGATTGATATATTCGAGTATTCTTGATAAACGTTTGTCAATCGTAGCTTTCTGTTTTTGTCGTAATCTGCCAAATGACTCATCAAACCTCTGTTTTTGCTTGGCTTGTTTTTCATTGTATACTCTTGTTAGTGGTAAGTTTTGTTCATATAGCATTATAATTGCGCCTTTGTATCATCATCTCTAATTGCAAACACTTTAACGCTTTTAAATGTCTTGCTTAATCTGCCAAATATCAATCGATTAACCTTAAACGAAGCTTGGCGTTTGAGATAGGCTGGGTCATAATGATTACCTGTGTATTGGCGTGTTAATGTGAAATTACTAGCGGTTAGTTGCATATCAATAGTATCAACATAATAAGTCACGCCGTCGAGTTCTACCATGTAAGCTATATATTTTGTCATCTTTTGTGACCTCCTTTAACTTATGAATTAATTGTAACACGTCATATATTGATTGTCAACACTTTTTGCAAAATAAAAAAGCCAATTTATTAAATCAGCTTTTGAAATGTTTATTTTAGTCCACCTAGTGCGTTGATAATACTCTCTGTATTCTTCCTAGTCATCGTTGTATATGGCACACCGTCTTTTTGAAGTTCTGATAATGTTGAGGTACTATCAATACGAATAACAACCCCATTATCTGCCAAATATACATTGTTCTTGCTACCGAAGTTTGTGTCTACATCTGATTTGAATAATAACATGTCTTTTAATACCACCTTTTTATTTGTTGTGTTTGGTTTAGTCGCTGTTGACTCATCAATACCTGAAATAATATCCTTATATAACTGATTACGACTAACTCCCCAATTAGCTAAGAATTGAATTGGATCTACGTGGTCTGAACCATGACCTGTTGCACTTGCATAGTTATGTGTCTTGATACCTGAAATATTAGAGTTATCAATCGTATAAGGTATTCCCGCTTGCTTAGCTAAGTAACGAGCCAACCAAATATATGCGGGATAGGCTTTATTGAAGTCTGCTTGTGATTTGATAGAACCCTCAACAAACTCAATTGCTCCCCAAGTCTCCCAGTTCCAATCACCACCAACGTCCCATGCACCGCCGTTCGTATTCATCACTTGGCGTATATCAACTGCACCGTTTGTAATTCCAACTAAGTGTGTATAGTTAGCTAAGTTATAATGACCAGCCAAGTAGTCTCGTTCGTTCTGTACAGATGAGTTTGGATTGCCGGTTGAGTGTAAATGGATTTGATGAAAGCCGGGTTGTAATTGGCTTGTGTTATATACGTATTGATAAGGAACTACAATATCTTGTTTAATTGTATATGCCATGTGTACCTCCTTATTGTGCTGGTACTTCGGTAGTTGTAATAACGCCTGTTTGGTTAGTAGGAGCCACAACTGCCTCTGCCTCTTTTAATGCTTCATCTGATACAAGAGGCTTCACAGTAGCTAATGAGCCATTTGCTTTATTAGTTGCATAGGCTTGTTTAACATATGCCAATGCTTGCTCTTCTGTGAAATACTTCTCATATCCATTATCTTTAATACGCTTTAAGAAGTTTGATACGGCGTCTGATTGTTGTACTGAACCATTAGCGATAAACTCTTGCGCTTTCAAAACTACTTGACTGGCTGTGGTTAATGCAAACTTGACACGTTCATTCTTAGCGGAAGTAGCCAAAGTCTTAAACCAATTGCTTACTGTATACCCTAAGCCAATAGCCAATGATACGCCAACCGCTGTTTGAACTAAGCCAATGATGTTATTGATTGTCATGTGTTAATCCTCTTCTGCATTCTCAAAGTAATATAGGATTGCCTTGCGTACTGCCTCACTCTTGGTTACTCCTAATACTTCACTGATTGTTTCAAGTCTATCCTTTGTTGCTCGGTCGACTCGTACTGAAATATAAACTTGTTTGTTCATAGTATTATCGTTCCTTTATATAATATCATAGCTCTATTGTATCACACAAGGACTAATATTGCAAGTAATTTGACATGCCAAGTGAGGTGTAAAAATAATTACGAAAATCTATCCGAAAATCAGTTATTTTATCCGAAACTTCCCCAATAATACCCCCC
>SKEC01000941.1_pt1 | contig 24935 bp, 17 predicted proteins | sample 4826641 | NCBI WGS metagenome assembly SKEC01 (sample SAMN11008819, study PRJNA524170) | human gut metagenome | biome: Human fecal sample; material: Feces; isolation source: fecal sample from pouch patient p18, p21 | host: Homo sapiens | place: Israel: Tel-Aviv | collected 2015-12-22
TCGAGATCTGCTCCTTCTCCAAGATCGCAGGCTTCACCGGCACCCGCTGCGGCTACACCGTCGTGCCGAAAGAGCTGGAGCGTGACGGCATGAACATCAACAAGCTCTGGCTGCGCCGCCAGACCACCAAGTTCAACGGTGTGCCTTATGTCGTGCAGCGCGGCGCTGCCGCCGTCTTTACCGAGAGCGGCATGGCTGAGATCCAGCACAACCTCGACTACTACCGCAAGAACGCCAAGGTCATCGCCGACGCTCTGGACGAGTGCGGCGTGTGGTACTGCGGCGGCAAGAACAGCCCCTACATCTGGCTGCGCTGCCCCGGCAGCATGAAGAGCTGGGAGTTCTTCGACTGGCTGCTGGAGAACTGCGGCGTCGTCGGCACCCCGGGCGTGGGCTTCGGCGAGTGCGGCGAGGGCTACTTCCGCCTGACCGCTTTCGGTGACGCCGAAAAGACCAAAGAGGCTGCCCAGCGCATCAAGACCGCCATCAAGGCTCTGTAAATTTTATCGCACAAAAAGAGGGAGGCACCCCGCCGGGGTGCCTCCCTTTTTGCTTGCGGTTCAGCGCTCAAAGGTCGTGCTGAGGGTCGTGCTCCACTCCCCGCCGGGGGCGAGGCAGGCCGCAGCGGCACGCTGCTCCCACTCCTGCGGGTCGTCCACCGAGGCGGGCAGCGAGTTCCACGGCTCGATGCAGACGAAGCGCAGCGGCTTCGACAGGGCCGACCAGATGAGGGTATAGGGGAAGCCGGCCACATCGCAGACGATGCTGCGGCCGGTGTCCTTCTCGTAGATGCCCAGCGTCCTGGTGCGCAGGCCCGCCATGCAGAAGCTGTCGTTGTCGAAGAGGTCGTTGGTCAGCTGGATGGCCTGCTGGTTCTTCCACTGGTAGTAGCATTTGCCCGTCAGCAGACCGCCCCCGCTGGCGTCGAGGATGACCGGGCTCTCGGGCTGGTCGAAGCGGAACTCGTAGTCCTCGACGGTGTGGCTGTCATCGAACGGCACCTGAAAGGCCGGGTGGTAGCCGATGCCGAACCGCAGCTCTTCGGCACCGGGGTTCGAGACGGTGAGGGTGTGGTGAAGGGTCTTTCCGTCCAGCCGGAAGGTGCTGGTGAGCAGGAAGTCGAAGGGGAACTTCTCCGCCTTCATGGCCTCATCCGGGCGCAGCTCCAGCCGGATGGTGTCGCCCTCCGCTTTCAGCAGAGTGTGCTCCACGTCCCGGGCAAAACCGTGCTGGCCACCCTTGTAGGTCTTGCCGCCATGGGTGAAGCTGCCGTCCTTGAGCTTGCCCGTCCACGGGAAGAGGATGGGCGCGTGGCGCTTCCAGACCGCCGGGTCGGCCTGCCAGAGCAGCTCCTCCCCCGCCGCGTTCTTCAGGCTGACGGCCTCGGCACCGTGAGTGTCCACCGTAAGGCTCAGAAATTCGTTTTGAATGGTCGCCTGCATTTTCAGTATCTCCTTTGTCCTTCTTATTTTCCGGGGCCTGCTGTTTCCAGTATACTCCCCCGTGTGCCAAAAATAAAGCCCCCTTCCCATGCTTGCACAAATCGTCACTGGGCAAAAGCCTTCACCCCTTGGGGACAGATTTCCCCCGACCGGGGGAAGCCTTTATTCGGAAGCACGATTTCCATGCTCTGCTTGCTTCAACAGGGCTGTGCCAGCGGCAGGGTGACGACAAAGGTAGTGCCGTTTTCGCTGCTGCTCTCCACAGTCACACTGCCGCCGTGCAGTACGGCGATCTCCCGCACAAGGGCAAGGCCAAGCCCCACGCCGCCCATCTCCCGGCTGCGGGACTTATCCACCCGGAAAAAGGGCTGGAAGATGCTCTCCCGGCAGTCTGCGGGGATGCCCGGGCCGGTATCCGCAACGCGCAGCACGGCAGTTTGCTTTTCCCGCCGCAGAGTGACGCGCACCGCACCGTCGAGGCGGTTATACTTGATACCGTTTTCCACCAGATTGAACACCAGTCGGTAGATCAGCGCATCACTGCCCACCATGCCCAGTTCCGCGCAGTCCTGCTGCAAGGAGATATTGTTTTTCTGGGCAAGGGGGGTCAGGTCGGTCAAAATTTCCTCCACCAGCGGTGCAAGGGCGATCTGGTCAGTACGGGAGATCGATTGCAGATTGCTCATCTCTAATAAAGTGCGCACAAGGGCGGTCAGGCGATCCAGTTGCTCCCGCAGAGAGCTGACCAGCCCGGCAGTCTCGGCATCCATGGCTGGGTGCTCCTCTGCAAACAGTTCCAGCTTCGTCTGCAAAATAGCCAGCGGGGTGCGCAGCTCGTGGGCTGCGTTGCCCGCAAACTGCCGTTGTAATTCAAAGGACTGTGCCAGGCCATCCAGCATCCGGTTTACCGACCGGCTCAACTGCCCGAATTCCTGCACGGTATCTTCGTCCAGACGGACGGTAGCAATGCTGTCCTGATCGACCCGCTGCGCCTGCTGCGCAAGCTGCTGCAACGGTTTCAGAGCTCTGCCGCTGACAAAATAAGCGATGGCCGCGCTGAGGATGGTGACCACAGCAGTGATGCACCAGCCCTTGCGGCCAAAAACCACCTTTGCATCGTAGACTTCCTGTGAAAAATGCGCCAGCAGGCTGGACATTTCCTCCTGCGGGATCTCGATGGTCAAGGAATCCTCACTGCCGGGCTGATACTGCATCATAAAGCCGTTGAGGGCATCCATGCCGGTTGCACCGGTGCGGTATAAAAGCAGGTTCATGCACACGCAGACACAGGCGATGAGCAGCGCCGTCAGCAGGGTGATGCGCCATTGCAGGGACAACCGTTTCATTGTACCTCTCCTCCGATCTCGTAGCCTTCCCCGATGCGGTTGCGGATGGGGTCGTAGCCCAGCACCGCCCGCAGCTTTTTGCGCAGGGCAGAGATATGTACCCGGATGGAGTTGCTGAAGCTGTCCACGCTTCCGTCCCAGACGTGCTCAATCAGCTCTTCCTGACTGACCGGGCGTCCCTGATGCAGCAGCAGATATTCCAGTACGCCGCTCTCCTTCCGCGTCAGGGCAAGGGTCTGACCATCCACCGTGGCAACGCGGCTGCGGGTGTTGAAGCTGAGCCGCCCGCAGCACAGGCAGACGTCCTGCTGGATGAACTTGCGCCGGGTCAGGCTGCGCACCCGGGCTTCCAATTCTGCAAGGTGGAATGGCTTGGAAAGATAATCGTTCGCCCCGGCATCCAGCCCCTCCACCTTATCTGAAATTTCACTGCGCGCTGATAAGATCAGCACACAGGTCTCAAGGTCGTGCTGCCGTAAGCTGCGCAACACCTGCATCCCGTCCACCTTGGGCAGATTGAGGTCCAGCAGTACAAGGTCGTACCGCTCTGCCGTCAGCGCTTCCAATGCGGCTTCGCCGTCTGCACAGGCGTCCACCTCGTACCCGGACAGCCGCAGCTTCCGGGCAATGTCCTCCCGCAGGGAGTGCTCGTCCTCTACCACCAAAAGGCGCATTTTGTTTTCCACCCTTCCCGTAAAAAATCCATTTCTTGCGTTTTTCTTCATTATAACAGATTATAGCAGACGGTGTTAAGATTCGTGTTAAGATTTTCTTAGCAGAAATTTTATCCCGGATAGTGTATACTGGTGCCATCAAACAACAGGAGGCTATGATGTTCATGACAAAAAAACAGGCGCAGTTGCTTTTGCTTGCTGCCGGGGTACTGATGCTGCTGTTCGGCGTATGGCGGGGCGAGGCAGACACCGTATTTTCAAAAGCCATCCGGCTGTGTATGGAGTGTGTGGGCATTGGATAAGAAAAAATTAAATCCCCTTGCCCGGTTCCGGGGCTTTATACAGGCCGGAGCGACCCTTTTAACCAACATCCACCTGCCCAACTTTGCTAAAGGAACGCTGTATCAGGGCAATGGAAAATACGTCTGCGTCCCGGGGCTGAACTGCTATTCCTGCCCGGGCGCTGCCGGTGCCTGCCCGGTGGGGGCGTTTCAGGCGGTAGTGGGCTCTTCCAAATTCCGCTTTTCCTACTACATCACCGGTATTCTCATCCTTTTCGGGGTGCTGCTGGGACGGTTCATCTGCGGTTTCCTCTGCCCGTTCGGGTGGTTTCAGGAGCTTTTGCACAAGATTCCCTCTCCCAAGCTTTCCACCAAAAAGCTAAAGCCGCTGCGCTATTTAAAGTATGCGGTGCTGCTGGTCATGGTGGTGCTGCTGCCATTGCTGGCGGTCAACGAGCTGGGCATGGGCGACCCGTTCTTCTGCAAATATCTCTGCCCACAGGGCGTGCTGGAAGGCGCCCTTCCCCTCTCCCTGACCAATGCTGGCATCCGCGCCGCGCTGGGCAAGCTGTTCACCTGGAAGGCCTGCATTCTGCTGGCAGTCATTGTGGGCAGCGTGGTGTTCTACCGTCCCTTCTGCAAGTGGCTGTGCCCGCTGGGCGCGTTTTATGCGCTGCTGAACAAGGTCTCGCTGTTCCAGATGCGTGTAGACACCCACAAATGCGTCTCCTGCGGCGCCTGCGCAAGGGCCTGTAAGATGGACGTAGACATTACCAAGACCCCCAACCACGCCGAATGTATCCGTTGTGGGATGTGTATGAAAGCCTGCCCCACGGACGCCATCCAGTACAAGTTCGGGCTGGGAGACCAATCAAACACCGAAACAACAAAGGAGTAAAACCATGAAATTCAACCGTGTAACCGCACTTTTGCTCAGCCTTACGCTGGCTTTCAGCCTTGCCGCCTGCGGGCAGGGCGCGTCCTCTGCATCTTCTGCATCCTCTTCTTCTGCCGCTTCCTCTGCGGCAGCGGAAACCAAGACCGAGGAGCAGCTGCTGGCCGAGGAAAACGAGATCCTTTCCGCAAACGATGCCCTGTGGGAGAAGGTGTTCGCTTCCATGGACAAAAACATGACTGAGACCACTCTCAGCACGAACTACGGCGATTTTCTGCGCAGCTCCGTGGAAAAGACAAAGGACCAATTCTCGGATGAGGAGTACAAGACCCTGACCGCCGATGCAGAAAAAATCCGTGCCATCGAGGAGCAGATTGCCACCCTTGCCCTCGCGGACGCGGCCGCTTCCGGCGCTGCCGCACAGGACACTGCCTTCCCCCAGTTTGAGGGCAGCGATTTAGAGGGCAACCCGGTGGACAACAGTCTGTTTGCGGGCAACGCTTTTACGGTGGTGAACTTCTGGTTCAACGGCTGCAAGCCCTGCGTAGAGGAACTGGACGACCTGAACGCCCTGAACGAGAAGGTCAAGGCACAGGGCGGCGAGGTTGTCGGCATCAACACCGAGACACTAGACGGCAACCAGCAGGGCATTGATGCCGCCAAAAAACTGCTGGCTGCAACGGGCGCAAGCTACCGCAACATCTACTTTGCCTCCGGCAGCGACGCCGGCAAGTTTGCGCTGAACATCATGGCCTTCCCCACCACCTACGTTTTTGACCGGGACGGCAACGTTGTGGGCCAGCCCCTGCTGGGCGGCATCGACAAGGAAGAAAACCTTGCCGCCCTGCAAAAAAATATTGACGCTGCCCTTGCCAAGGACAACGCCAAATAAGCTATTCTCCCCTGCCACGGAAATCAACTTTTAGAGTTCGTCCCAGAGCAGCCGGATGAGGGGCAATTTCCCGTAAGCTGCTGCTCGTTTGCGCCCTCATCAGTCACCTGCGGTGACAGCTTCCCCCTAACCGGGGGGAAGCCTTTAGAGAAAATTTGATTTCTGTAATTCCCTGCCGCCTACGGGCGGCTTTTTTTTTGTTTGCACCGGGCATTGTCATGCACGCCCGGGCGCCGGACGGAATACGCTGGGGCAGAATCATACTTTTACCAGCAAAGGAGCGTATCTCCATGAAGAACACCGGAATTCTGCGCATCCAGGCCTTTGCGGCCCGTCAGTCCAGCCCTGTCGAGGGTGTGACCGTCACCGTCAGCGGCAACGGCTTCACCGCCACCCGCCTGACCGACGCCGAAGGCAACGCCGACGACATCACCCTTACCACCCCCGCCTGTGCTCTCTCGCTGGACGAGAACAACACCACGCAGCCCCCCTACGCGGTCTGTGACCTCGTGGCCTCCAAGACCGGCTACCGCACCGTCCGCATCCAGGGCGTGCAGGTCTTTCCCGGGCAGGTGACGCTGGCCCAGCCCGAGATGATACCCGACACCGAGGAGATGCGGGACACGCCCAACGTCCCCATCGTCATCCCGCCCCACAGCCTCTTCACCGGCGACGGCGGCAGCGGCCCGAACCCGTTCCTCGCCTGTGTTCCGCGGGTGCTGGACCGGGTCATCATCCCGAAGAACATCACCGTCCACCTCGGCAAGCCCGCTGCCTCGGCCCGGAACGTCACCGTCTCGTTCCGCAGCTATATCGCCAACGTGGCGTCCAGTGAGGTGTATCCGACCTGGGCTGACGAAAACAGCCCAACGGGGCAGTCGAACTGTCTGCCGACTCAGAAATTCCATTCGATCGTGATTTTTTGTTCTCCGGTAAGCGGATCTTTTGGGCTGACAATGACCCGATGGACCAACAGCACAACAAGTTCGCGGGTCAGCTGCGAAACCTGTGCCAGTTCACGGACACGCTGCCTCTGCGTCTGGACTCCACCGGTTTCTTCCTGCGGTTGTTCCAGTTCCGTTTCCAATGTATCGATCCGGGTCTCTGCCTTTTTCACTTCTTCCAGAAAGGTCTGGTTCATTTCAGAAAACTGAACGGCATCAATTAAACCTGACACCTTATCCAGATACAACTCCTGCATGGCCTTTCGCCGCCGGGCTGCTTCGCTCTTCAACCGTTTCAGCTCGTCACGCCTGGCCTGTTCTCGCTGCCGGATGGGGTCATCCTGTTCTGGAAGGGGAACTTTTTCAGGGTCAAAATAGTCTGCCGCATACGCCCGGATACGTTCCAGTACCGCATTCTCCAACGCGTCCATATCGGTACAGGTCTTGTTGCCGCACACTTCCGGTGCGCGCTGGTGCATCCGGCAGCGAACATAGCGTCTTTGTGTTCCATCCGCTCTCGGCTGACGGCCAGTTTGCTCCATGCAGCTGCCACAGCATCCACAAACCACTTTTTTTGCCAGCGGATGGATCATTCCCTTCTCGCCGCTCCGGGTGCGCTCCTGCATCATCCTCTGGACCGTTTCAAACATTTCCCGCTCAATGATCGCTTCATGCGTATTTTCTACAACGATCCACTGCGATTTTGGAAGCCAAATCGTCTTTTCAGACTTGTAACTTATCTTTTTATGCTTTCCCTGCACCATATTTCCGATATAAAGCTGATCATGTAATATTTGATATACGGTGGGACTGCTCCAAAGAGCCGCATTTGTATTCTTTAATGCACTGCGGTAATGGATGCCATGCAGCTGCTTATAGGCTGTTGGGCTTGGAATTTTTTCGTCATTCAGGATGCGTGCGATCTTGTGTGCGCCGATCCCGTTAAGCGCCATGGAGAAGATCCGCCTTACCACTTCGGCTGCTTCCGGGTCGATGATGAGTTTTCCTTTTGCATTCGGGTCTTTGCAGTATCCATACCGTGCAAAAGAGCCGATGAACAGCCCCTCTTTCCGCTTGTGGTCAAGCACGGAGCGGACATTGGTGGACAGATCTTCCAGATACCATTCGTTGATCAGGCCGTTGATCTGGCGGGATTTTTTGTTCGCGGTATCGTTGGTATCCACATGGTCTACCACCGCAATGAAGCGGATCCCCCACTCCATGAACTTTCCGTGCAGATACTTTTCCACGAGCTCCATGTCACGGGTAAAGCGGGACTGCGTCTTGGCCAGAACCACGTCAAACTTGTGCTCACTGGCTGCTTCGATCATCGCGTTGAACGCCGGACGGTTCCGGTCGATGCCGGAATAATCCTCATCCGAATAGATCTGGTAAATATCAAATCCGTTCTCCAGGGCGTACTGGAGCAGCATCGACTTTTGATTCTGAATGCTCTCCGATTCACCAATTTTATCTTCATCTTCTTTGCTCAGGCGGCAATAAATTGCTGCTTTCATGATCTGCCCCCTTCTTTTTGTACACGAGCATCCATGCGCAGCATAACGCATCCCTCCTTCCAATTCAGGGATGCCAAATCAGGCGCAGGATCTTGAAGGAACCGCATTGAGCAATCCATCGATGATATATCGCTCAAATTCCTTTTGAAACCATTCTTTGCGCTGTTCGTTGTTGTCCGAACGAAATTTTTCGTGCAGAATAAAAGGAGTTTTTTTCATCGAATCCCCCTTTTCGGTCCATCTGGTCGTGATATGGGTCACTTCAGTCTATTTCCAGTCAGCGAAATTCAGAACTTTCCATATTTTTCATGGAAAATATTGCAAGACGTTCAAAATCAACTTGAAACGCTTTTGCCGCAATGGTACAATTATATTGTCATTTTATGGAAACTCGGCGCAAAGCCCCGTGCGGACAGGCCGCAAGCGTCGGAGTTCCTGTGGGATGTGTAAGAATCGCTAAGGCAGCACTGCGCCGCTGCACCTGCGCAGTATTGCTTTCCGAAAATGTGAGAAAGTATATTTATATGATGAAAAAGATCTCCCGCCGCTCGTTTTTGCAGGTCTGCGGCATTACTGCGGCAACGGCAGCACTGACCGCCTGCGGCGGTAAGACCGAAACGGCTAAAAAAGACGGTGCTCACGAAGCCGTCACCTTTATGGCACCTTATAAGGAGATAGAAGCCTTTATTGAGCAGGTACACAGCGTTTACCCGAAGGAAGCCGGCATGGACGAACATCTCTCCAAACCCGTGGACATTGCAGCACTGGAACAGACGGTAAAACGCTTCCGCGTTACCCTTTCCCATAAAAAAAAAAATAGCGGAAAAGCGCGTTTCCGCAGATGAAACACACAAATGATGTAGAAGAGGGTCAGAACGTGAATACACTTTCCGAGATCGAGGAATATTACAAAGCGCGTGAGCAGCAGCTGTTGAAAAAACTTCATCAACAGGGAGCCGCTCTTGCCGCAGCGGAGCAGGCGCTGAAACAACTGACCGAAAATCAGAAAGTATCGGAGGACGAAACAGCCCGACAGCGCGCTGCACGGGAGCAGGCATTCGAAGAAAAGCTCTATCGGGATCCGCTGACAGGAATTTACAACCGCCGCTATTACGAAGAAGTTGCCCGCAAAACCATCGGCCCGGCGGGTGTCGCACTGATGGATGTGGATGATTTCAAGATCTGCAACGATACCTATGGGCATTACGCCGGAGATATGGCACTGAAAACGGTGGCAAACACCATCCAGTCCTGCATCCGGAAGTCGGACCTGCTCATCCGCTATGGCGGAGACGAATTTCTGCTGGTGTTACCCGGCATTCCGGGAGACTTTTTGCAGACCAAACTGGAACAGATCTGCACCGCCGCGCAGATGGCATCTGTACCCGGCTATTCGCATTTCCGTATCTCGCTGAGCATTGGCGGAACGATACAGTCCCTCGCCGACCCTATGGATAACATCGTTCGCCGGGCGGATCGGCTGATGTATCAGGCAAAGGGCCGCAAGAATGCCGTCATGGTGGAGGTTCCGGGGCATGACCCGGCGGCTTTGGAAAAACTTTTGCAGAACAAGCCACAGATCTTACTTGTGGATGACTCCGCAATGAACCGCATGATGCTGACAGAGATCCTGGGAGACAGCTACCACATTCTGGAAGCCGAAAACGGACGGGAATGCATGGAAAAATTGCAGGCAGAAACCGGAAACATTGCACTGGTGCTGCTGGACATCAATATGCCCGTTATGGACGGCTTTGAAGTGCTGAAAGCCATGAATGCCAACCACACCATCGAGGATATCCCGGTCATTATGATCTCCAGCGAGGACTCCGATGCGACGATCCGGCGTTCCTATGAGCTGGGCGCAAGTGATTATGTCAATCGCCCCTTTGATGCTCGTATCGTGTACCGCCGTGTGACCAACACCATCAAGCTGTACGCCAAGCAGCGGCGGCTGGTGCAGATGGTCTCTGAGCAGATCCGCGCCCGTGAAAATAATACGGATACGCTGGTGGGTGTACTGAGTCATATCGTAGAATTCCGCAACGGCGAAAGCGGCGCCCATGTGCGGCACATCCGTATCATCACCGAGCTGCTGCTCCGCCGTCTGTTGGAGATCAGCAGCAGATACTCGATTTCTGCGGAACAGCAGGATATGATCCCGCTGGCTTCCGCCCTGCACGACATCGGAAAAATCGGCATTGACGAAAAGGTCCTCAACAAGCCCGGCAGGCTGACCCCGGAGGAATTCGAGGTCATGAAGACCCACAGTATGCTGGGAGCCAAGATGCTGCATGATCTGGATAATTTTGCCGAGCAGCCGCTGCTGCAAACGGCCTACGAGATCGCCCGCTGGCACCACGAACGCTGGGATGGGCGCGGCTACCCGGATGGACTGAAGGGCGATGAGATTCCCATCAGCGCACAACTGGTCTCGCTGGCTGATGTGTACGATGCACTGACCAGCGAACGCTGCTACAAAAAAGCCTTCTCCCACGAAAAAGCCGTGCAGATGATCCTGAACAGCGAGTGCGGAGCGTTCAACCCGCTGCTGCTGCAGTGCCTGACAGATATTCAGGCTGACCTGAAAGAAGAATTACAGCAGCACAACTGAGCAATGGATGCAATAAAACAGGAGAACAAAAAGCCCAAATGAAACACAGAATCTCACGCCGTGTATTTCTGCGCGGCTGCACGCTGCTGGCGGCCTCTGCTGCCGTCGGCAGTCTGACTTCCTGCGGCGGAACCAACGCGAAGGACAGCGGTCTTCCGCAGCTCATTGTGGGAAGTGATACCTATCCGCCCTATATTTATCTGAACAATGACGGCGTTCCCGCCGGGATCGACGTGGAGATCGCCACCGAAGCGTTCCGCCGCATGGGATATGCTGCCCGGTTTGAACCGATCGATTGGGAGCAAAAAACAGATCTGGTGGAAAGCGGTACCATCGACTGCATCTGGGGCTGCTTTTCCATGGATGGGCGCGAGGAGGTATACCGCTGGGCGGGACCCTACATGGTGAGCCGTCAGGTGGCTGCGGTGGATGCCGACAGCAGCATCCGGACACTCGGCGACCTTGCCGGAAAGACCATCGCCGTGCAGAGCACCGGCAAGCCAGAGGAGATCTTTCTCAGCGGCTCCGACCCGCGCATCCCGCAGACCGTCGAGGTGTTCAGCACCGAAGACCGCAGCGTGCAGTATGCGATGCTGGCCTGCGGCTATGTGGATGCCATCGCTGCCCATGAGACGGCCATCCTGCAATACATGAAGGACAATTCCGTGGAGTTCCGCATCCTCGAAGAACCGCTGCTGGTCACCGGGCTGGGCATCGCCTTTGCCAAAAACGACAGCCGCAGGCTGGACATCCAGCTGAACGCTGTTCTTGCGCAGATGCGCACAGACGGCACACTGGAGCAGATCCTTGGCAAGTATCTTGAACATCCTTCGCAGTATCTGGAGGTGGACACCATTGGCACGTAAAAACAAAACCATCTCAGATACATGGAGATGGGGGCTCTATCTGGTCATCGGCGTGCTTTTTATGGCCGGCGTCGTTTTTTTCTCGAGTTGGCAGGCACTGCGTGCAACGGAGGCTCGTTTCTGCCAGATCCTTGATTTTGTCAAATCCCAGTCCACCAGCTTTGAAAAGCACAATGATACGATTGTGGCCAAAGCGCTCCGCCGCGCGGCGGTATCGGTGCATCAGCTGGCACAGGACCCTGCGCTCGACCTTTCCGACCCGGAATGCCTGAACAGGCAGGCAGAGCTGCTCTGGCTCACAGGTATTTCAGTTCTGGCCCCGGACGGTACGCTCCTGTGCGAATCCACAACGAACGGCATCGGCTATGCCCGGTTTGGAGAACCGCTCAAAAATGATGCCGTTCTGGACGTTTTCTCTTACCCGCAAAAAACCTACCTGAAGCGGGTCCTGCTGGAGGATGGGTCTGCCGTGGATGTTGCGGCACACCGGGCAGAAAGCAAAGAGGTCATCCTGCTTGCCTACCGCTATACCCCGGCAGAATTTATAGAGGGAACGGCTTTGTCCATCCAGAGCGTACTGGACGGTTACTCGGCTGAGACCAGCGGCACATTGTTCATCGTGCAGAACAATCAGGTCATTGCCTCCAACCTCCCGGAGCTCATCGGGCAGGATGCTGCGGACAGTCTGCCGGTGCGGGAGATCCGCAAAGCCGGGGCTGCCGAAACGCTGACCCATACCCACGATTGGAACGGCTCCGGCTGCTATTTTGGAATGTACTGCCACGGAAGGTCTTTCGATCTCTATGCGTATACGGATGAAAGATCCGTCTTCCGTGAATCGTTTCCGCTGATCTTGATGGCGCTGGCCGGTTACATCCTGCTTGTAATGGTCCTTCGGGTGCTGCGCAGACGCTCCGTGCAGGAGATGGAGCAGCAGAAGAAAGAGCAGGAGAAGAAGTATCAGGCTCAGCTGGAGGAACAGAACCGCAAACTGGAGATCGCACTCCAGCACGAGGGTGCGGCAAACCGTGCCAAGCGGGAGTTCCTGTTCAATATGAGCCACGATATCCGCACTCCCATGAACGCCATCATCGGCTTCACCTCGCTGGCTGCGACCCATATTGATAATAAGGAACAGGTGCTGGACTACCTGAAAAAGATCTCTACCTCCAGCCAGCATCTGCTTTCCCTCATCAATGATGTGCTGGATATGAGCCGCATCGAGAGCGGAAAAGTAAAAATCGAAGAGAAAGCGGTGCATCTGCCGGACCTCGTCCACGATGTGCGCTCCATCATCCAACCCGATGTTTCGGCAAAGCGGCTGTCGCTTTTCATTGATACCATGGACGTGGAGAACGAGGACATCATCACCGACCCGCTGCGGCTGAACCAGATCCTGCTGAACATTTTGTCCAACGCCATCAAGTTCACTCCCACAGGCGGTACGATCAGCATCCGCATTGCCCAGAAGAACGGTGCGCCCAAGGGCCGTGGCTGCTATGAGTTCCGCATCAAGGACAATGGCATTGGTATGAGCGAAGCGTTCCAGAAGCACATCTTTGAGGCGTTCAGCCGGGAGGAAAGCTCCACCGTCAGCGGCATTCAGGGTACCGGCCTGGGCATGTCCATCGCCAAGAACATTGTGGATATGATGGGCGGCACCATCGCGATCGAAAGTGAACCGGGCAAGGGCAGCGAATTCATCGTAGATCTCTGCTTCGCACTCAGCGGACAAAAGGTGGAGCCCAGGCAGCTCCCGCAGTTGGAAGGGCTGCGCGCATTGGTAGCAGACGACGATACCGACACCTGCCTGAGCGTCAGCACCATGCTGTCCAAGATCGGGATGCGGCCGGAGTGGACGATCTCCGGCCGGGAAGCGGTGATCCGCACCCGGTACGCCATGGAGCAGGGCGACGAATTCAGCGTCTACATCATCGACTGGCTCATCCCCGATATGAACGGCATTGAGGTCGTGCGGCAGATCCGCAAGGTGATCGGGAAAAGCTGCCCTATCATCATTCTGACGGCCTACGATTGGACGGATATTGAAGAGGAAGCCCGCGCTGCCGGAGTGACCGCCTTCTGCGAAAAGCCGCTGTTCCTTTCCGAACTGCGCAGAGTGCTGGCAGAACCGTACGGTGCAGAGCCTGCCTGTAAGCCAGCGCAGCCAGATGCCTCCGAGCTCAAGAGAAAGAAACTTTTGCTGGTGGAGGACAATGCCTTGAACCGTGAGCTCGCGCTGGAGATCTTGAAGGAAGCGGGCTTTGCGGTAGACACTGCTGAGGATGGCGAGATCGCTGTCCAGAAGATGAAGCAGGCGGCCCCCGGGCAGTACGATTTGATCTTAATGGACATCCAGATGCCCAAGATGGACGGTTACGAGGCGACGCGGCAGATCCGCGCCCTGCCGGATGCTGCAAAGGCAGGCATCCCCATCTTTGCAATGACGGCAAATGCCTTTGAAGAAGACCGTCAGAATGCATTGAAGGCCGGTATGGACGGCCACATTGCAAAGCCGCTGGATATTCCGCATCTGCTGCAGGTCCTCGCAGATGTACTGAGATCATAACGGCTGCCAGCCGACAAAAGCAAAAGCACCCGCAGCAGGCTTTCCAGAGGCTCTTGACCTCTGGAAGCGAATGCTGCGGGTGCTTTATTTATTTTCTGTCTGACAGGCGTTTGGCTCACAAAATTTTGCGCAGCTCCTGCACAAGGTCGCCGATCACGATGGGCTTGGACAAAAAGCCGTTCATGCCGCTTTCCAATGCGTTGCGGCGGTCCTCGTCGAAGGCGTTGGCGGTCATGGCAAGGATGGGGAGCTTTGCCCGGGCAGGGTCATCCAGTGCGCGGATCTTCCGGGTGGCGGTGTAGCCGTCCATCACCGGCATCTGCACATCCATCAACACCAGATCATAGCTGCCCGGCGCTGCGGTGCTCACCTTTTCCACCGCCACTTCACCGTTTTCCGCCGTATCGACCCGGAAGCCGTACTCGCACAGGATCTCCTGCGCGATCTCGCGGTTCAGCTCGTTGTCCTCTACCAGCAGGATGTGTCTGTCCTTGAAGTCGGCGTTCTTTTCCGGCAGAAGCTCCTGCGACGCATCTGTCAGCTTCTGGCCGAGGGCGCTCATCAGGGTCTCGCGCAGGTCGGATATGAACATGGGCTTGGAACAGAAGGCGGTCACACCGGCGGCCTTTGCCTCCACCTCAATGTCAGACCAGTCGTAGGCCGTCAGGATGATGATGGGGGTATCGTCGTTCAGGCTGCGGATCTGGCGGGTGACCTCGATGCCGTTCATATCCGGCAGCCGCCAGTCGATGATATAGGCGTGGTAGACATCGCTCATCTCGATGGACTGCCGCGCGCGCAGCACCGCTTCCTTGCCGGAAAGGGTCCACTCCGCGCGCATTCCCACCTTGACCAGCATCTTTGTCACGCTGTCGCAGGTGTTGAAATCGTCGTCCACCACCAGAGCCTTCAGGCCTTCCAGCTCGGTGATCTTTTCCACCGGGCGGTGCTCTGCCTGCACCCGCAGCGGCACACGAATGATAAACTCGCTGCCCTTGCCCTGCGCTGTCTGCACCTCGATGGTGCCGCCCATCATATCCACGATGTTTTTGGTGATGGCCATGCCAAGGCCGGTGCCTTGGATACGGCTGACCGTGGAGGTGCGCTCCCGCTCAAACGGCTCAAAGATTTTTTTGGCAAATTCCGGGCTCATGCCGATGCCGTTGTCCTTGATGCGGAACTCGTACTGCCCGCAGCCGCGCACCTGCCCGGCAAGCTGGCGCACTCGCACCGAGACCGTGCCGCCCGCCGGGGTAAATTTGATGGCGTTGGACAGCAGGTTCAGCAGGATCTGGTTCAGCCGGGTCTTATCGCAGTAGACATCCTCGTCGGTCACATCCATCGCATCCATATAAAGCTCCAGCTGTTTTGCGTAGATCTGCCCGCTGACGATGGTTTTCAGATCGTGCAGCACCTCCGAAAGGTTGACTTCCACCTCTTCCAGATGGAGCTTTCCGCTTTCGATGCGGCTCATATCCAGCACATCGTTGATGAGCGAGAGCAGATGGTTGCTGGAAGCAAGGGTCTTGGCCAGATAATCCTTCACCCTCTCCTTGTCGTCGATATTGCTGATCGCCAGAGTGGTAAAGCCGATGATGGCGTTCATGGGGGTGCGGATGTCGTGGGACATATTGGAAAGGAAGGTGCTCTTGGCGCGGTTGGCAGTCTCGGCGGCGGCAACGGCATCCGAAAGCGCCTGATTCACCTGTTTGTCGGCGGTGCGGTCGGACATGACCAGGATGTATTTGGTCCTGCCCTCCACCTCGCTGCCTATGGCGATGTTATGGAACCAGCGGCGCTCTTTGGTTTCCAGATGCTCAAACTCGAGATCCCATTCCCGCTGCTGCCCGCTGAGAAGCCCATCCAGAAAGTTTTTGCCCTGCTCCGGGGCGCCCAGCTTGTCCAGAGCATGGACATCCTGCCGGACTTCTCTCCACGGGATGCCCAGAAGCCGCTCAATGTTCGGGCTGACGTAATCCGTCTGGGAGGTTTTTGCGTCCAGCATCAGAAAAACATCGTCCACGTTCAGCGAGAGCTTCTGGAACAATTCATCCCGGTACCGGATCTCGGTATCCTTCCGGCGCAGGGTGACATGGCTTCTGAGCACAATGAGCAGAATGGCCAGCACCGCAAGACCTGCGGCGATGCCCGCTACGATCTGCGCCGTGCGGAACCACAGTTCGTCCAGATTAGCATTGACGATGCTGACCGGCACAAGCCCCAGCATCGTCCAGCTCTGGACCGCCGTGCCCTCGTAGACCAGATAATAGCTGGTGTCGCCCAGTTTGACCCTCAGGTTTCCGCTGCTGCCCTGTGCAAAGGCATTGGACAGATCCAGGATCTGCGCCTCGGAAAGATCGGAATGGTCGCGCAGCATCGCAATGAAGTTGTAGATCGTTTCCGTGCGGTTTACGGAATTGTCGATGACCACCCGCCCATCCGGGTAGATGACATAGTTGCTGGCATTGCCCTCAAAGGCAGAGCTGTCCAGCAATCTCATCACCGCATCATTATAATAAGAGATGGCAACGGCATCGTAGGCAAAGCCCCGGTAGCTGCCCTGCGTTTCGGGACAGATGAACGCCAGCATCTGGGGCTTGCCGGGCAGCGCCGTGTTCACGACGACATCCTCATCGTGAGCGAGCTTTTCGTCCAGATTGGTCTGCAGGCCAAGATAGCCGGTCTCCCCGGTCACGGTCATGTAGTTGCCGTCATAGGTAAGAAAGTAGAATTCGGCAAACCCAGCCTCCTGCTGTGCCGCCCTGATATACGCCTGTATTTCGGCCTCATCCGAGGCAGTTTCCAGAAAGCCGTTGTACAGATGCAGGTAGCTCACATTTTTGCGCACCAGCTCTTTCAGCATATTATTGGATTTATGCAGCACCTCTTCCAGATGCGAGGTACTTTCCTGATAGATGGTCTGGGACACAAACGAGATGTACCGAACGCTGAAACCTGCTATCAGCAAGACCAGAAGAAGGACGGCCGCAACAGGGAGCCACTTTTGCCGGGGATGGCAGTTTCGTTTGGATTCGTGCTTTTCGTCTTCCATCCCGCTCACCTCAGTGTCATGTAGTTTTCAGGCTCTGCAAGCGCTGCGCCGCCGCCGGAGAGATGATCGCGCCATCTGTTTTTTACCCATGTATCTCCGTCCAAAGACCTGCCGCTTTCGCTCGCAAGCAGCGCTTCCATCTGATTTTCCGCTGCCAGACAGGTCACGGTAACGGTGTCGTCGTCCCGGAGCGGCTGTCCGTTCCGGGTGATGCCGGTCAGGGTATAGCTGCCGCCTGCCTCTTTGACCTCCACGGCAATGCCGCTGACCACCGGCAGAGAGCCGCGGTTGAAGGGCACAAACCCACCCTCGCAGCCCTCCACAAAGGCGCGGACGGTCTCCTTCAGCTCTGCGCCGGTCATAGTGCGCTGGCGGGACATCAGACCGTTGGGCATGATCATGGAAGCGGCCATTTTCTTGTTATAGTCTGCCTGCAGCACACTGCCGGTAAAGCTGTTTGCGGTGGCAAGCAGCACATCGGTGCCATAAACGCCCCGCAGCGTGTTCGCCATAACGGAGAAGGAGGCGCTGCCGCCGTTTGCGTGGAAGACATTGGAATAGCTCTTCCCGGAGGTCAGCACGATCTCGTCATCGGCAGGCGTTTCTTCGGCAAGAAGCTGGGCATTGAACGCACGATAAGCCTGCTGTGCCGTGTACTCGCCCGCGATCATTTTGGAGACAACGTCCTTGGAGACGGCAAAGAAATCGTTGGAGGCGATGCGGATATACATGTGGTTTTCTTCCACCACATCGCGCACATCCTTCATGTACTCGGTCAGGCGCAGGGGGACGTTCTGGCTGTAGCTCAGCAGGTCCTGCCCGTCGGCAACGATGCGGCTCTGCGCCTCCTCGGAGAGCATGACGTTCAGCACCTTCATGGCTTTTTCGCGGCGCGCGTTGTCCTGCTCCAGGTCACGGTTCAGAGCGATCTGGAAATAGGGGGTGGTCATGATCCACTTTTCGCCGTTCTGGCTGAAGAAGGGCAGGAAGATCGTGTCGATGCCCTCATCCTGAAACATCTTGACACCCGCAGAGCTGCCAAAGTACATGGCAGCTTCTCCGTTCCGGAACATCCCGGTCACATCGTCATAATTCAACGCAAGATCGTCTGCCGTGAGGTGGGTATCCTGAATGAACTGCGCCATCCGCTCAAACGCCCCCGGCCACACGGTGTCGTCCAGACCCACCCGTGCGGTGCTGGCAGGGTCGCTGTAAGCAGTGCGCCACTTGCGCCCATCAGTCGTGGTAAGCTCGGCAGCGGAAAGCCCCTGCAGCGTTTCCATGCAGGTGTAGTCGTAGGTATAATCGGCGGTAAAGCCGCGGATGCCTACCTTTTCAAATGCCTGACAGGCCGCCACAAAGCTTGCGTAATCGGTGGGCAGGGGGATATCGTACTGCTCAAAAAGGCTGCGGTTGACCACAAAGCCGTGGGCATCCGCGCAGACCGGCAGCCAGTTCACGCTGCCGTCCTCGTTTTTAAAGCTGTTGAGGTAGGTGTTGTACACAGCGCCCGCCTCGTTGGTCAAGGCAAGGTTCATCAGGCTGTCCTTCAAGGGAGCTGCATCGTGCAGCGAGAAGCGGCAGCTGGTGATAATATCCGGCAGACCGCCGTTCTCCTCCAAAAACTTGTAAAAATCCAGATCGTTGTTTCCCACGATGAATTCAATATTTACATCCGGCAGCTGGGACTGGATATAAGGCGCATAGGTCTCGTACAGGCTTGTACTCCACAGATACACCTGAATGGTCTGAGCATCCTCCTGCTTTTCCACATTTTCGGCGGTTTTTGTTCCGCATCCGGTCAGTACAGATAGACCTATCACCAATGCCGCAAGTGCAGAAATAAGGCGGTGAAATGTTCTTTTGTTCATTAAATCGTTCTCCTCACAACTCTTGGGCAGCTGCCGTTCTGCACTCCCGAATACCACAAAAAGGCATTGATACAGCATGACAGAACTATAGGATAATTTTACCACCGCCATGATGGATTTTCAATAAAATTTCATATGTTGATTCATAAAAGCAGCGTGTCCGATTTCTTTGCGCCAGTCGATGCAGCTTTTTTTGAACAGTATATATACCAACGTATACAGTATGTATGTGTAACATTATAACAGAAGCATTTCAAGCGTTCATGCTTGTGAATACTGCTTATGTTCTATTATTATCCCTTGACAAAAAGGCCGCCGAGGATGCCGCCCGAACCAGTTCCTGCATCTCGCTCCGTGCCTTGCGGCAGTCCGGGCAGGCAGCTTTGGCCGGTTGGGTTATTTTGCTCCCCGTGGCCCGAGCAGGCCCTGCGGGCCAACATCCACTGCCAGATCTCGCTGGCTCTCAACCGCATCTACACCGAGTGGTACCCCAGCAAGGGCTACAGTTTCAACATCACCAACTCCACCAGCTACGACCAATACTACGTCCATGGCCGGACGGTGTTCGACGTCATGGTGCGGCTGACGGACGACATCTTCAACACCTATATCCGCAAGACCGGCACCGTGAACCCCTACTACGCCGAGTACTGCGACGGCAAATCCGTCACCTGCCCCGGCCTCAAGCAGTGGGGGACGGTCACGCTGGCCAATCAGGGCCGCAGCGCACTGAGCATCCTCAAATACTACTACGGCAGCAACATCGAGATCATCCGCACCAACAACATCCAGTCCATCCCCCAGAGCTACCCCGGAAGCCCTCTGCGGCAGGGCAGCACCGGAGCGGCGGTGTTCACCCTGCAGCGGCAGCTCAACCGCATCACCAAGGACTATCCCTTCCTCGGCCTGCTGACGGTGGACGGCATCTTCGGCCGCAAGATGACCGAGACGGTCAAAAAGTTCCAGAGGCAGTTCAACCTCACCGCCGACGGCGTGGTGGGCCGCAGCACCTGGTATAAGATCAGCTATATCTACGTCTCGGTGAAGGACCTCGCCGAGCTGACCAGTGAAGGCGAGACATTCAGCGGCACCCTCCCGGACGGCCCATGGAACTTCGGCAGCAGCGTCCTCAAACAGGGCTCCACCGGCAGCGAGGTAGAGCAGGTGCAGTTCTGGCTGAGTACGCTGGCTCAGTATGAGAGCAGCATCCCCTCTGTCACGGTGGACGGCGTCTACGGCAGCGGCACAGCGGCGGCCGTCCGGGCGTTCCAGCGGCGCTACGGCCTGACGGTGGACGGCATCGTGGGCCTCACCACATGGACCGAGCTGTACGACCAGTTCCGCAGCATCCAGTCCGACAACGGCACCCCCAACGCCTACCCCGGCACCGCCCTGCGCCAGGGCAGCAGCGGCCAGAACGTCCGGCTGGTGCAGTTCTGGCTGAAGATCGCACGGACGGTCTATTCCAGTCTCAACAATGTCACCGTAGACGGCATCTTCGGCTCGTCTACCGCAGCGGCCGTGCGGCGGTTCCAGACCTACTTCGGCCTCACCAGCGACGGCGTCGTGGGCCGGACGACATGGAACAAGCTCTACGAAGTCTACAACGACATCGCCAACCGCCTGCTTTCGCCCAACCTGCGGCCCGGCGAGTACCCGGGCGTGCTGCGCAATGGCTCCACCGGCACCGCCGTCCGGGAGCTGCAATTCTACCTCTACCTCATGAGCGCCTACCAGAGCAGCATCCCCTCTGTCTCCATCGACGGCCGTTTCGGCGCGGCCACTGAGGCCGCCGTGCGGGCCTACCAGCGGTTCGCCGGGCTGACGGTGGATGGCATCGTAGGACGGAAGACATGGGATTCGCTCTACGGCAAAGCGTCGGCCCTCCGCTCGTCCGGGCCGGTGGTCACCCTCAAGCGTCTCCCCTACCCCGGCACGCCGCTCACCGTCGGCACCGACAGCAGCGCCGTGCTCTACTACACCCTGCTTTTGCAGCGCATCGCCTACTACTACGACAGTGTAGCGTCCCCCGCGCTTTCCAGCCAGTACACACAGGAGACCGCGGACGCCACCGCCAGCGCGCAGGAGCTTCTGGGCCTGCCCGCCACCGGCGTGGCAGACGCCGAAACGTGGACAGCAGTGGAAGCCCTGAGCTTACAGCTGGCGGCCTTCACCCCCAACCCCGACCGGCATCCCGAGCAGGGGCCGGACTACCCGGGCCGGGCCATGAAGGAGGGCAGCGCAGGGCCTGACGTCAGCCTCATCGAGGGCTGGCTCAATGACCGCTCCCAGCTCTACTGCGAGGAGGACTACGTCGCCGACAACGCTGTCTTCGGCCCGGAGGATACCGCCGCTGTGAAGGAGACGCAGCAGCGGGCGGGTCTTGAGGCAAACGGCGTCGTGGACCGGCCCACCTGGGCCGCACTCCGCGCCCAGAGCCATACTGCCTGCGACAGCTGCACCGAGGAGGGATGAGAGATGGCACGCTTACTGGTCTATGACGCCTACGAGAACAAAGTCTACACCTATTCGAACCTGCGCGAGAACGACCCCATGCCCTACAGCACCGGCAGGACTCTGACCGTGCGGGAGTTCCGGGGCAAATCGAACAGCCCGGTGCTCTGGACGACCATCGCGGCAATGGAAGCGTGGAACCTCACCCGCCGCAAATACGGCAGGGGCATCCCGGTGGGATACGCCTTCCGCCGCATCTGGGAGGGAGGCCACGGCACCCGCAGCCAACACTATGCCGGCGTGGCCTTCGACGTGGGGCAGAGTCTCAGCCAGACCCAGCGCACCGCCATCTACAACGCCGCCCGCTCCACCGGGGCGTGGGGCTATGTCGAGCCGCTGAGCCAGACCCCCACATGGGTCCACTTCGACCGGCGCTACGGCACACCCGCCTGCAGAGGCACCACGGCAGGCTACCCCACCCTCCGCCGGGGCAGCCGGGGCTGCTACGTCATGATCCTCCAGGACGCCCTCTCGACGCTGGGCTACCAGACCGGGAACCGCATCGACGGCATCTTCGGCAGCCGGACGGAAGAAGCCCTCAAGGGCTACCAGCGGCGCACCAGTCTGCGCGTCGACGGCGTCTGCGGCTGCAACAGCTGGAAAAAGATCTCCACCGCCGTGCTGAGTGTTGGACGGACGAAGACGACGATCGATTGATTTTATAGTAGTGTAAAATAAAAAGGCTGCTGCAAAGTACAACCTCTCAGTCTCGCTATCGCTCGACAGCTCCCCTAGTAGGGGAGCCTCTGGCGAAGAGATGGGGCTTTCCGCCATGCCAAAGCCTCCCCTCGATAGGGGAGGTGGCACGGCGAAGCCGTGACGGAGAGGTTGCTTGCAGCGGCCTCTTATTTTTTATCATTCAATCGTCCACCACAACATCCTCGCTGAGCACCTGTCCGATGGGCTTTGCAATGCACAGATCGGCCTCGGCGTCCGCATTCGTAGGCTGCATATTGATGACCACGAGGTGGTCGCCCCGGAAGTACCGGATGAGTCCCGCCGCCGGGTAGACCACAAGGCTGGTACCGCCGATGATGAGGGTATCAGCGCGGCGGATGGCCGAGACGGCCCCGGACAATACCTGCTCATCCAGCCCCTCTTCGTAGAGGACGACGTCCGGCTTGATGATACCGCCGCATTTGGGGCAGCGCGGCACACCGGTGCTGTTGGCGATGAAGTCCACATCGTAGAACGCGCCGCACTTAACGCAGTAGTTGCGCAGGGTGCTGCCGTGGAGCTCGTACACCGTCTTGGAGCCTGCCGCCTGATGGAGGCCGTCGATGTTCTGGGTGATGACGGCTTTCAGCTTGCCCTCCCGCTCGAGCTTCGCCAGACGCAGATGCGCCGCGTTGGGCTTTGCTCCCTTGACGATGAGCTTATCGCGGTAGAAGCGGTAGAACTCCTCGGGGCGCTCTTCCCAGAAGGTGTGGCTCAAGATCGTCTCGGGCGGGTAATCGTATTTCTGATGGTAGAGGCCGTCCACACTGCGGAAGTCCGGGATGCCGCTCTCGGTGGACACGCCCGCACCACCGAAAAAGACGATGTTCTGGCTCTGCGAAATGATTTTTTCCAACTTTTCAACCATATTCAACACCTCTTTTGTATCTATCGACGGAAATCAGTGCAAAATTTTATGCATTCTGCATTTTGTTTTTCACATTTCAACGGTCATTTTCCGCAAACATCTGCCCCAGATGGGCGAAAATATCCTGCGGGAGCATCCCGTACTCGCCTTTTTGGCGGGCGGCACGGTCAGCGGCAGCACCGTGGAGCCAGACCGCACAGGCGGCGGCTTCGCAGGCGGACAGACCGCAGGCCAGCAGGGCCGACGTCATACCGGCCAGCACATCGCCGCTCCCGCCCCGGGCAAGCCCGGGATTGCCGGTGGGGTTGACGCAGACGCGGCCATCCGGGGCGGCGACCACGGTCCGCGCCCCTTTCAGCACCACGACTGCGTTCCACTGAGCGGCATACCGCCGGGCGACGCCCTCCCGGTCGGCCTGAACGGCCTCCACCGAAAGCCCCGTCAGCCGGGACATCTCCCCCGGGTGGGGCGTCAAAATCAGCTCTTTGGCCGGGCGCGGCAGTTCCTCACCCGCGTTCATGAGGCTGGCGGCGGCGTTGAGGCCATCGGCGTCCAGCACCGCACTGCCCGAAAAGCCGGTGAGCAGCTTCTTCACCAGCGTCCGCGTCTCGGCGGCGCGGGCCGTGCTCTGGGCAAGATAGCCCAGCCCCGGCCCGATGAGCAGGACGGTGGCCTTCTGCCGGAGGATGCGGGGGATGCTCTGGGGGGAGATGCCCCCTTCTGCCCCCGGCTCACAGGGGCAGAGACAGCATTCCGGCAGGCGTGCCGACACCGCCGCCAACACCGGCTCGACGCTTGCCAGTGTGACGATGCCCGCGCCGGTGCGCAGAGCGCCCTCGACGGTCAGCGCCGCCGCACCGCGGTAGCAGGCGCTTCCCGCCACAGCCAACACCGCGCCGAAGCTGCCCTTGTTGCTCTCCCTCGGGCGTTTTGGGATGTGTGACCAGACAGATTCAGCCGTAATTTCGGGTGTCATGCTCACGCCTCCCCCTGAATGCAGCGCCTTATCTCTTTTTCCACGTCCTGCACCTCTTCGTGGAACATCCGGGCCGAGACGCGGAGGGCGCCGTGGCCCAGAATGATGACCTGTTCCATGCCGTCGGAGGTCGCCACCCGGACCCGGCGGTTCCTGCCGATCTCGTGGGTGACGCGCTCGATGAACATATCCGCCGTCTCGGCCTCTTTGGTGTAGACGACGTGGATGTTGTGGTACTGCTCGATGCTGCCGGGACTGCCCGGCACACGGTAGGCATCGAACACGAGGATGAGGACGCACTTTTTGAAGCCCTGATAGTTGCAGAGAATGTCCATCAGCCGGTGGCGGGCGGCGTCGAGGCTCTCCTTGGAGAGGGCGTTCAGCTCGTCCCACGCAAAGATGATGTTGTAGCCGTCCACCAGCAGATATTCGGGGGCGATCTCCCACTGCTCGGCGGCGAAATCGGGCCGCTCCCGCTTCTGCACCGGGCGGAAGGCCGCCAGCGGGTCCCGTTTGATGGGGCCGTAGGTGCGCTCAAAAATTTTCAGCAGTTCGGCGTCCTCTTCCAGCGTGGCGCGGTAAGCCGCCATCCGGCGGGGACGGGCAGCGGTCTCTTCTGCTGTCGGGGCGGTGTGGCCCCAGCCGCTGTCCACGTGCATATGGCTGCGCACCTGCTCCCACGGCACCACAAAGCCCGCGCCATGGGAGCAGAAGACCGAGTCAGCGGGGTTGTCCAGGTCGTGTTCCGGTTCATAGCCCGCCGCCGCGATGACCTCCGCTGCGTTGTGGCAGGGGCGGTATCCGTCCAGCGTCAGGTTCAGGTGTCCCCTGCCCCGGGTGTAGCTGACCACCTCCATGGGGTAGCTGCGCATGGCAGCCACCGGTGCAAAACCGGTG
>SKEC01000968.1_pt1 | contig 24369 bp, 18 predicted proteins | sample 4826641 | NCBI WGS metagenome assembly SKEC01 (sample SAMN11008819, study PRJNA524170) | human gut metagenome | biome: Human fecal sample; material: Feces; isolation source: fecal sample from pouch patient p18, p21 | host: Homo sapiens | place: Israel: Tel-Aviv | collected 2015-12-22
CTTTAAGCGCTCGCATCCAAACCTTGCTCCGAGGCCGCAAATATAGGGGGTAGACTCTCTTCGGGGGCTGTGCTTTGGCTGTGGAAGGAAAATTGCTATTTATTGTTGGAGTGATTTGGGGAATCGCCGGAAGGTTTTGGCTTTCTGTGGAGTTGTTTTTTGAAGGATTGACCCGAATTATTGTTGTAGTATGCTGAAAACATATTAAAACAGAACGCATTTTTCAAACACGCTCTAGTTCTTGACATTTATATTTAAAACCTTTATATTTAAGTAAATGCTTAATTAAGTAAATGCTTTATTTCGGAGGAGAAAATGACAGATATCGAATTACTGCATACTATTACTATGCCAACCCGGTACCAGATTCTTATGCTTTTACTGGAACATCATTACTGTGGGAAAGCATTGGCTGTGAAGATTGGAATCAGTGAAGCAGCAATATCACAGCATCTACAGATATTAAAAGATTGTGGAATAGTGACGGGACAAAGGATTGACCGTCAAATGCATTATCAGGTTAATACAGAACTTCTGATACAGAGTGTTGGTATTTTTCATCAGAAAGTATTGGAGAAGAGTGAACATATGCCAAATAGAGATTACTGTGATTGTGAGCTTGCTGAGTTTTGTAGTCGGAAGGGAGATGTAAAGAAGTAATGAGAGAGAATAAAGATTATCTGATTACAGAAAAACCATCGAGAGCTTTACTTATTTTTTCGATTCCGATGATTATTGGAAATCTGTTTCAACAGGCATATACAATTGTAGATTCTGCTATAGTGGGACGTTATGTAGGAGAAACAGCTTTAGCTGCTGTTGGCGCATCTTATGCTCTGACAAGTATATTTATTTGTATTGCCATTGGAGGTGGTATTGGTGCATCTGTTATTATCAGCCATCACTTTGGTGCACATAATTATGGACGTATGAAGACTGGTATTCGTACTGCGTTACTTTCATTTCTTTTCATTAGTTTGATACTTGGAGGCATTGGATTGATTTTCAGCCAGCAAATTATGGAGGTTTTAAATACACCGGCAGATGCAATAGATATTGCTGTAACTTATTTGAATATTTATTTTTTGGGACTGCCATTCTTATTTATGTACAACATTCTTTCTTCGATGTTTAATGCACTTGGAGAATCACGCATTCCGTTGTATTTACTGATTTTTTCTTCTGTATTGAATATTTTTCTGGATTTATATATGGTGGCAGTATTGAATTTAGGTGTGGCTGGTGCAGCATATGCAACGTTTATTGCTCAGGGAATTTCAGCAGTTTTATCTTTGATTATTTTTATTGTTACGCTTCAAAAGTTACCGGGAAAAGCTGAGGGCTGGCTGAGCAAAACAGAATTTTCTGATATGTCCAGGATTGCGCTGCCATCTATCCTTCAACAGTCTACGGTTTCTATTGGCATGATGCTAGTTCAGTCAGTGGTAAATAGCTTTGGGACACAAATTCTTGCTGGATTCTCTGCTGCGATGCGAATAGAATCTCTTTGTGTTGTACCAATGTCAGCAATAGGTAATGCAATGTCTTCTTACACTGCACAAAATATTGGTGCAGAAAAAGAGGAGCGAATCTCACAAGGTTACCGGATGGGCAATTTCATGATTATTGTTATAGCGGTTATTTTGTGTTTATTCCTCGAAATAGCCCATAAGCCTCTGGTTGCCTTGTTTTTAGATAATGCAGCATCATCACAGACGATTGTTACTGGAGAAAGTTATCTGAAATTTATTGGTTTCTTCTTTTGTATGATTGGATTTAAAATGGCTGTCGATGGTATTTTGCGGGGAGCGGAAGCAGTGAGAGTTTTTACTATTGCGAACCTGGTAAATCTAACATTGCGAGTTACCATTGCAAAATTCGGAGCTCCAATTTGGGGAGTTTCTATGGTATGGTATGCAGTACCGCTTGGCTGGCTTGCCAACTTTCTGATTTCCTATGGATATTACAGAACTGGAAAGTGGAAAGAAGCTGTTTCAAAAACGGTAGATTAGATGAGGAAAGCTCGAAATCCCATCCCCTATATTTGTGACTAAAGTCACAAATATAGGGGATGGGATTTCTTTGTGGGTGTCCGTCCCGCTGCGTAAGTCAGGATTTTTATTCTTCATCTCTGGTGATAAACATCATTATAAATGCCAACAGCAGCAATACGGAAGATATAAGGATTGCCCGTTCATGGAAGTATTTAATACACTGGTTTCCGATGATCGCCCCGCAGATAAAGCAAAGAATAATTCCGTAATAGAGAAGCCCTTTTTCAAGAGCTTCTCTTTTCTTTGTCTGGAAGAACGTGTAAATATTCTGTGTGCCGCTTCGCAAGTTTCCGATGCACATAGTAGTAGCGATACCATTTCCATGAATTTTACGAAAACTTTCTACCTGAATGCCACAGGCGAGGGAAGTTAAGCTATTTGCAAGAAGGTTATGACTTTGTGGGAGAAAGCTTACGATAGTAAGAATAATAGCCTCTGCCACAACAGAAATCTGCCGCCAATGCAAATGACTTCCTATTCCTGAATTTCGGACAATGTCTGCAAGTGCGATTCCAAAGGTAAAAGCAAGAACAGGGCAAAGGTAGCGGATAGCTGCAGGAATATTTCCTTCAGAAAGATGGACACCGAGAAGGAGCATATTTCCCGTCTGGGCATTTGCAAATACCTCGCCTCTGCCGATATAGGAATAGGCATCCATAAAGCCGCCGGATAGCGCAAGCAGGATACCAAGTTCTATGGATTCTGAAATTTGGACTTTTTTATTCAAACAAAAAACCTTCTTTCTATCTATAAGTGTGATTTACAAGTTCTATACACAATATCTTCAAAAAAATTGTGGATAGACGCAGTGCTTTGGGAAAATATTGTGGATAACTTTATAAAATTTGCATGATTTACAAAAAATAATTCAAAAGATGCCGTAATGATTATAGTGGGAATGAGACTGTTTGTCAATTAGAATATCTTTACTTTCAAATGGCAGAATGTTATCATAGTAGCTGTTAACCAAGGAAACATCTACATGATTTTTTCATTGAAAATATAGGAGGATTGCAATGGCAAAGAAAGCATTAATCGCTATGAGTGGTGGTGTTGATTCATCAGTAGCAGCATACCTTATGAAAGAGGCAGGATATGATTGTATTGGTGTGACAATGAAGCTTTATGATAATGAAGATATTGGAATGGCAAGGGAGAAAACCTGTTGTTCTTTAAGTGATATTGAGGATGCCAGAAGCGTGTGTGTTAAACTGGGAATCCCATATTATGTATTTAATTTTAAAGATGATTTTAAGGAAAAAGTTATTGATAATTTTATTTCCTGTTATCAGAATGGAATGACACCGAATCCCTGCATCGAGTGTAATCGTCATTTAAAATTTGAGCATTTATATAAGAGAGCGAAGGCATTACATTGTGATGTTATCGTAACGGGTCATTATGCAAAAGTCACACACGATGGGCAGGGATATCATCTGTTAAAAGGTGTCGATGACAGCAAGGATCAGAGCTATGTACTGTATTCTCTTACACAGGAACAGCTTGCCAATACCTGTTTCCCTTTGGGAGATTACAGCAAGACAGAAATTCGTAAGATTGCAGAAGAACAGGGATTTTTCAATGCCCATAAGCACGATAGTCAGGACATCTGCTTTATTCCAGATGGAGATTATATGTCATTTATTGAAAAAACAACTGGTAAAAAGAGCGAGCCGGGAGACTTCGTAAATCAGGAAGGCGAAGTAGTCGGCAGGCACAAAGGCTACTATGGCTATACTATCGGACAGAGAAAAGGTCTCGGCATATCCGCACCAAAGCCATACTATGTAACAGAAATCCGCCCGGAAGAGAATAAAGTCATCGTTGGAAGCAATGAAGACTTATTTAAGACTGATTTAATTGCAAACGACTTCAACTGGATAGAGAACTTAGCGGAGGACGAAGTCGTTAAGGCAAGAATCCGCTATCACCAGACAGAAAAAGAAGCAACCGCCAGGAAAAATTCAGATGGAACAGTAGACATTCATTTCTTAGAACCACAGCGTGCGATTACCAAAGGCCAGGCAGTAGTCCTGTATAGGGATAACCACGTAGTGGGGGGAGGAACAATCATAAAATAATTTTTGATTTGCCGCAGGCAAAGGAGACGCACCCCAAGAGAAAAGAAATCTGTGGTCGGATTGCCAGAAGAATTTAGAAAAGAGTCAGTAAAAAATTACCCCATTTTGTTCCGTTGTGCTAAACGTTCCATTTTGCCCAATAAAACAGAAACTTCGGAGAAACGAATCCGAAGTTTCTATGGTCAAAATTCCACAGCACAAAGTCACAAAATGGGGTGATTTTTTTACTGACTCTTCTTCTCGTATTCTTCTGGCAATCCGACCACAGATTTCTTCACTCTCGGGGAGCTGTGCTTTGGTTGGGGCAGAATCAGAATATTATGTTAGATAATTTTGAGATTTTTCAAAAGGTTATGGCTTTCCAGAAAATGAATACTAAAGATTGACATATAAGTGATTGCTATGATATCACAGCAATTTTACAATAATAAATTAAGTTGTCTTTTATCTATTTTGCAGAATTAAAGTAAGCAGGCGTTTTCAAAATTTTTAAGCCGGATTGCACAGAAAAAATTGAAAAAGAATGGGTTCACTATAAGATTGAATTTTATTCCTTTGTGCTGTGGAGTTCTGACTGTAACCTCACGAGATCGTTTTTGAGCAAGGTTGTTTTATCAGGCAGAATGGAACATTTAGCGCGACAGAACAAAATCAAACTTATAATGAACCCCTTCTTTTTTAGATATCTAAGATAATCTGGCAACAGCCAAAGACAGCTCCCAACGAGAGAAGCCATCCTATATTTGTGGCCTTAGAGCAAGGATTGAATGCGAGTATGTAAGCGAACATTCAACCCGTAGTGATAGAGTCACAAATATAGGATGGCTTCTCTCGTTGGGAGCGTCTCCCCTGCCTGCGGCAACCCAGAGCTTAATAAGAAATTACCGTAGTATTCGTTGGCATATATTTCCAGATATAATATGCATCGGAGTCCATCAGACGCACACATCCATTAGATGCTGGTTTACCAATTGTAGCATCTGCATACACCGTGCTTGCAATTGGAAATTTATGATGATTCTGGCTGCTGCCGGATGGGTAACGGTGTACTCTAGTGTGGAAAGAGTTTCTTCCACAATAATGAGTTATGTATTCTTCATAAGTATTAATATAATACCAGCCATTTTCCTTCTGACCAATGCGGAAAGTTCCATGGGGAGAACGGGTATTATAGTTTCCGGAGGCGCAAGGGAACGATTTGATTAATTTCCAATTGTTCTTTCGACCCTGAAAAATGCTGACTTCCTGTGTATAATGACTGACCCAGATTAAATAGCTGGTTTTGCTGGAATACTTTTTAACATAAGCAAGTTTTTGAGCAGTAGAATATTTGGATGTTGTGTAGTTGCATTTGAAAGCGCGAAGGCTTCCTGTAGTGAGGTAGTAGGTCTTTCCTTTATAGAGAATCTCGCTTCTCTTATATTTGGTATTACGTCCGATTAAATCAACGGTTACACCGCTGCTTAATGTTTTAACAACTTTTTTAGAAGTCCAGGAACGGTAAAGAGAAACTCTCTTGGTTGTCTTGCAGAAGTAAGTCATCGTTCTTATTGTTTTTAATGGTGAAAGTAAAGTGTTAGGGGTACAGCTTACAGTAGCTCCTGTTGAAGAAGTATAATTCTTTCCATTAATCGTTGTGTAAGGTTTTACCATAAAAGTAATACTTGAAGCGCCGCTTGTAATGGAAGTCTGATAAGTGGAGCGGGTGGTGTTTGCTAAAAGAGTGTAGTTGCTGCCTTTTTTTATATATACACTGTAACCGCTTGCGTTATAAAGTGTGTTCCATTTTAAGTTGAGACGGCTATTGCTTGCGTAGACAGATAATCCAGTTACATTCTGTGAAATGGTTACGGGAATCGTAGCAGAGAGCTTTCTGGAAACCGTTTTTGCGTTAGGAGCGAATGCTTTTACAGTAAATGTGTAGGTCTGGCTTTCATTTAACTGATTAAATGTATAAGTTCCGGCTTTTTTAAACTTAACAGAACGTCCATCGGAACAAAAGAGTTTATATTTATTAGCTCCAGTGACGGCTTTCCATGTGATTTGTGCACTTTTATATCCTGGTGTAACAGTAAAATAAGGTGCTTTCAGTGAGACGGCTTCGGTTGAACTGGTTGTGCTCTGGCTTTTGACCGTTGTCTGACTTGCATTCAGAGAAACTGCCGGATAAGTGCAAAGCCCGAAGAATAAAAGGGCTGAAGCGACAGAAAGACAGAGTTTATTTGTTATTTTCATGAAAAATCTCCTCTCTCATAGTATTAATGGTCATTGATAATTTACTATCTGACTAATATAACAAATCCTGCTACCAGAAGTCAAGGAGATGGATTTACTATTTAATTCAAACAAAATTCAGCCAAAGCCCTCTGTTTCCATCCCCGAATCTCTCCAACCACTATTTTAATTCAACTAAAAACAGCCAAAGACAGCCCCGGAAGAGAAACGCTATCCTATATTTGTGGCCTTAGAGCAAGGATTGAATGTGAGCCAGTAAGCGAACATGCAACCCGCAGTGATAGAGTCACAAATATAGGATAGCGTTTCTCTTCCGGGGCGTCTGTCTCTTAACGAATTAAACTAGCCAAAAACTTTGGGAGAATACTTTCTGGTACTTCCATTTCTCCCTGTCCTTTAAATAAGGAAATATGTGGTTTGTTCTGACCGTGGAAGTCTGTTCCGCCTGTTTTAAGAAGACCCCACTGTTTGGAAAGACCAGCAACATATTCCTGTTCAACAGGAGTGTAAGTGTTATAGTAAGCTTCAATTCCAACAAGGCCGGCTTCTTTTAATTCGCGGACCAGAGTTTCTTTTTGGGCGGAATCTAACTTTTTATAGAACATAAGGTGTGCAAGAACAGGGACACCGCCACTGTTTTTGATTAGTTCGATTGCTTCCTGCGGAGTAGGCATGATACGTTCCACATAGCAGCATCTTCCCTCTGCAAGATATTTATCAAATGCTTCTTGAACAGAAGAAACATATTTCTTTTTCATAAGAAGCTTTGCGATATGTGGGCGGGCGATTGTTTCGCCTGGCTTATCTGGTTTGATTTCGTCCATGGAAATCTTAAAGCCCTGTTCCTGAAGTTTCTCAATAATTTTTGCATTACGTCCGTCACGGCTTTCACGACAAACGGCAAGGCGTTCTAAGAGAGCCTTATTTTTTGTGTCGATGTTATAGCCAAGAACATGAATTTCTACTCCGTGATAGTCTGTAGAAATCTCTACACCAGAGATGGCAGTAAGTCGTTCTTTATGTTTGGCAGCAGCTTTCTGAAATTCTTCTGTGCCAGCAACTGTATCGTGATCGGTAAGAGCAATTACAACAGGATTTTTATCACCAGCAAGTTTTAAGGCATCATTTACAATTTCTGTTGGGGAAAATGTACCATCAGAAGCAGTAGAATGAATATGTAAATCAATATAAGTTTTCAAAATGTACTCCTTTCATGCAATAATCAATCAAGTATCTATAATATTCTATATCTAGTATCGCAGAATTAGTTAAAAAAATCAATGTTTATGACAATTATTTATAGGAATTGAAAGAAAGTGATGGAAAATGTGTAATAATGCAATACTTGTTTGTAATAATTGCATAAAGGTGTTAGAATATCTTTATTGAAAATGAGAAGCTAAACAGGCAGACAGAACATGTAACGGAGGTTAATCTATAATGGAAGATATGATGAAAGCGTTGTTGGATGTGGTGAGAGCACAGCACACTGCAACAGAAGGAAGCGAAGAAAGACCATTTGATATTAATGATATTATTGATATGGCGCTGAATATTACCGGGAGACCAGAAGAACCAGGGGAACAGCAGGAACTTTCTGATACGATTCAGAAGCTGGCAGAATCTCTGGCACCAGATATTTTCCCACCGAAGACATTTGAGGAGATGGATGATTCCGAGCAGGCAGCTTCTGCAGTGAATATGATAGAGGAACGGTTAAGAAATGGTGGCAGAAGAAGAGAGACAGCAGCCCCACAGTCACAACAGGAAATGACTCCACAACAGAATAGTTCACAGATGCAGAGTGAGTCACATGAGGAGAATCCTTTTGCACAGGTAATTGAGAATGAAAATGCGAATATTCAGCAACAGTCAGAAACTGCAGATGGATATGGAAATATGGCATCCACAGACAGTGGTGCGTCCGAAGATTATGGTAATGGCAGTTCTTATGATATGTTTGGACAAGACGATGTAAATCATCAGGAAGCGGCGAATCTTAATGATTTGATCTATAATAATTTTATGCAGATGATGGGATTAAATGATCCTAAGGTAGAATACCCATTTGACCGTTCTCAGATTCGATATGGAAGGGAAAAGACAGCGACGGAAATGCTTGCAGAAGATGAGGCCAACAAGGCAGAAGAGAGAGCATTAGAAGAGCAGAGAAGAAGGCCAGTTTCAGCCTGGGAACTTGCACAGTCAGCTGTGGATAAGGATGAGGAAGCACATCAGAAAGAGGAATATGAACCTAAAGAGATGAAGATGCCAGAAACCAAATCAGCTTCTCAGTTAGCCGCAGAAGCAATCGCAAAGGCCAAAGAAGAGGATCAGATGAAGCTTGAGGCAGAAAAGAGAGCAGAACGTCTTATGGAAGAGGCAAGAAAGCGCGGAAAAGATCCGATGGAATTTGCACTTCATCAGCAGGAAATTTTAAATTATATGGAAAAGAACAGTGATGAACTCGTTTCTTTTGAAGATTATGAAGATTTATCACCAGAGGAAAAATTAGAGATAGAGAAAGAACTTTATCGGGAAAAACAGATTGAAGCGGGAGTAGCTCCAGAAGATATCAGTGATGAGTTACCAGATGAGATTCTGGAACAGGCTGGAATCGCACCAGATCAGACAGCAGGAGAGCAGAATAGTCAGGAGTCTGCCGGACAGGGAGATGGAACAACAGCACAGCAAACCAGCCAATCACAGGGAATGCCGGCATTTTCAGATGATATGCTTCGTATGATTAGTCAGGAAGTAGTACAGGAAAATGCAGAGATGATTCTGGCTGAAGATGCCAATGCAGACTTAGGATTAATTAACGAGACGATTTTCGAAAACTTGAAAAATCTAATGAGTCAGACTGGCGGAGCTGTGACGCAGGAAGATATGGAATCTTTGATCGGAGAAGTTATTTCCAGAAATACATCTTCTGACTCAGAAGAAACACAAGAAACTTTGGCGCAGACGGAAACAGGTACTACAGCTGAAACGGCACCGATGGCATTTGAAGGCGAAAGTGCAGGCAGTGTTGTTGGAAGTGGAATGGCAGGAACGAGGGAACCAGCAGTGGAAAGTTCACAGTCAGAATCACAGAGCCAGCCAATGTCAGCGGTAGAACTTGCCAGGGCAGCACAGCAGGCAGCTAAGCCAGAGCCACAGGAAGCCAGAGAAACAAAGTCAGCAGTAGAACTTGCAAAAGAGGCACAAGAAAACGCAGTACAGAAGAAGGCTGAACCAATATCGGAGACAGAGGAAGAACTGAGCGAGGATGATTTAAACTTTGATGAATTAGATTTAGAAGAGGAGTCCGAAGAAAGTCAAAGTCCTTCTATTGAAGAATTAAAGGCACAGCTTAAGGCAGCGGAAGAAGCATTGGCAGCAGAGCAGTTAAAAGCGGCACAGAAAGCCGGGAAAGCAGAGGAAGAGAAGAAATCAGAAGAACTTCCGAAAGTGGAAGAAGCAACAGAACAGCCGATGGAAGAGAGTGCATCAACAGCCGGGGAACGGACAGCAACAGAAGAAAGTTCTGAGATAACCCCTGCGCCAACAGCAGAAGAAGTACAAGAACAGCCTGAGTATTCTGAAGTTTCAGAAAAAGAAGCGGAAGAATTTGAATATGTTGATCCGGGCGAATTAGTTCTTGGAGACCACACACAGGCAGAGATAGATGAAGCTTTGGATAATCTGGCATCTCTTGGCCTGGAGGGTGAAGTCTATGAGCGTGCAAAAAGAATGCTCTTACTGGAACTTGCCGGTTCAGAAGTAGCACTTGATGCATGGCTTGAAGAACAGGAAAATGGCAAGAAGAAAAAGGCAGCGGTATCCGCGTTAGATACAGAAGAAGATGCTCTTGAAGATTTAGAAGATTTAGATGAAGATGACCTCGAGCGAGAATTAGAACTTGCTATGGATGAAGACTTTATTGAGGAAGATTTAGAAGAACCTGCAAATGAAGAAACTTTAGAAGAAAGCAGTCAGGACAAATCTGAAGAAACAGAAAAAGAGGCAGTTTCTGAGGAGGATTTAGAAGAAAACTCTGTAGAAAAAACGGAGGATGAATCTGATAAGACGGAAGGTGCCGAAGATGTATCAGAACAGCCAGAAAGTATTTTAAAAGAAGCTTCTGAGGAAGAAATAAGCAGTGAAGAGGAAAACTCTGAGGAAGAAGAGGGAGAGACCTCAGAGGCAGCTCAGGAAGAAGCAGCAAATAAGGAGTTCTCTGAGACAGAAGAGAAAGAGGCAGCAAATAGTGAGTATTCTGAGACAGAAGAGAAAGAGGCAGCAAATAGTGAGTGCTCTGAGACAGAGGAAAAAGAGACAGCAAATAGTGAGTGCTCTGAGACAGAGGAAAAAGAGATAGCAAATAAGGGAGTTTCTAAGAAAACAGAGAAAGAAGCAGAATACAAGGAAGCAGAATACATTTCTGAATCAGAAGACACAATTCAGGTAGAAAAAACAAGACCGGAAAAGGCAGAGAGGACATCTTCACAGACGAAGAAGCCTGTACACAGTGAGAGAACATCACATTCCAGAAAACACAAGAATATTGTAAAACGTAAGGAAAAAACAGCTCCAGAAAAAGAAGAAAGAGAATTTAGCGCAGTAGTTCTAACAGGAAAGAATGTCGAAGAAAAAGAATTCCAGGTAAGTGTCCGCAATCCATTTGTTCTCAAAAACTCTGCAAGCTTTATGGATAAATTTGAAGAGTATATTGTAGATACACAGGAAAACAGAAAGTTAAGCACAGGATTCAAACGTTTAGATGCAATGCTCCGCTATGGCCTTCATAAAGGAAGTTACTTTGTAGATGCTACACCTCAGTATTTAAAGAACGGATTTATGCAGCAGATAGCCGACCGGGCAGCAGAAAGCGGTGTAGATGTACTTTATATTTCAACAGAGCTTACCCGCTATGACCTTATGGTAGATACCATCTCTCGTCTCAGCTATGAAATGAATAAAAAAGATGAAGAAAAAGCAGTATCCTCTATGGCAATCATGACAGGAGAAAAAGGCGCAGATATTCGTTCTTTAAAAGATGAATTGAATTGGTACAGAGGACGAATCAGTGAACATCTTTTTGTACTTGATCAGGAAGCAGTGTCTGAATATGTAGAAAATATGGAAGAGGCCTCCGCAGGAGATATATTAGCAGAACTTATTCGTTCCATCGTAACAGAGGGAGCACATAAGCCAGTGGTATTTATTGATAATATTGAAAATATACTCTCAGTAGAAGATTCTGAGGATATGAAACCGCTCATGGATGGAATCCGTAAACTTGCAAAAGAACTGGGAATTCCGATTATTATGTCCTACGGATATGCACCAGCAGAAAGTGAAAATGAGCTTGATCCAGATGAAATCGAATATCACAAATCATTAGGAAATATGTGTGATGTATATCTTGAACTCAAATATGCAGATATGATAACAGAGGATTACGAAGAATTAACAGAAGATGATATTCAGGAAATGGTAGAAAATGGTGAAATGCTTCTTATTAACGTACAACTTCATAAAAATAGAAGAACAATGAAAGCATCCTGTCAGATACAGGCAACACCGAAGTTTAATTATTACGAAGAATAGTAATTTGCCGTAGGCAAACAGACGAAACACCAAAGAGAAGATACCCTATATCTGTGACTTTAGTCGCGGCGGTTTGAATGCTCGCTTATGCGCTCGCATCCAAACCTTACTCCGAGGCCACAGATATAGGGTATTATATGGCGCTATTCCGTAATCCCAATATAATCCGTTACAACCTTAATCTTCGCACTGATCTTCTGAAGTTCTTCTGTTGGTTTATAATCTTTCGTACCAAAGAGATATTCGTGTGCCTTTTTTACATTTGTCTGGGCTGTAATTGGAAAACCGTAATAGATGCCGTTATATCGTTCATCTTCAGATTTAAAAGGATAAGCCTGCGAATCTTCTATCTTACAACGTGCCATGGAAAGAGTCAGCTTTGTGAGAGCGTCATTAGAGAGGCTCGTTTTACACTGTGGAAGAACAGTACTGATTAACTTTCCAAGTTTTAGCGGCTGTTTTTTAGCTGTATTCATAATACCTTCAAGAACAAGTCGCTGATGGTTAGCTCTTGCGTGATCTCCGCCTTCCATGTAGCGGATACGAGAGTAGGCAACAGCCTGATTACCATCGAAGGTATAAGTTCCGGTTTTTTCAAACTTCGGAGAATTTCCACCATTAATATGATTCATATTACCAATATAATCATTTAAATTTTGTAATTCTTTTTCGGAATTAATGGTCAATGGAATACCGCCAAGCACATCAACAGCATCGGCTAGTGCTTTAAAGTTAACCGTGGCGAAATCTGTGATATTTAAATCCAGGTTACGGTTAATTGTGCGAAGGGCAAGTTCTGGTCCGCCATAAGAATATGCTGCATTAATCTTATCGTATTCGCCATCAATACTTACATAGGTATCACGGTAAATAGACATCAATTTTACCTTTTTGGTTGATTTATTGATGCTGGCAATGATGATACAGTCGGTACGGGAACCTTTATCTTTAATTTTATTATCCTGACTATCAACACCAAAAAGAGCAATATTTTGATAATCTTTTATATTAGCATCCGTATCATTTACAGTTACACTTGTTTTATCTAAAGGATATTTTTCTATTTTGGAGAATGCACCTTTTAATGAGAAACGGAATGCAAAAACCGCCCCGGCAATTAAAAGAATGATTAAAAGAAGGAAAGGAAAACATCCCCGCTTTTTCTTTTTTTTACGTTCATGATAAGTTAAAGCTCGTCCGCCAGAAGTCTGCCGCTTTTGAGGCTTTGTATCAGGCTTGTTCTGGGAAGAGGACTTCTTTGTTGATGGTTTGCCAGAATTTTTTATGGAAGAACCAGAGGAATGATATCCTGTACCAGAAGAACTTCGAAGCAGGCCATCAGTATTCAATGTGGAATGTGTATGATGGTCGTGAGAAGTTTCGAAATTATTCTGAGAACTTCGTCTGCCGCCTGTGCTGGAATAGTTATATTTGTTTTCAATGTTATCTTTACTATATATTGAACCATATTTCATAAAATATGCCTCCATTCTGTCATATGTACTCCTGAAAATTTAATAGGTTTATGGAATGTTTCGGAGAGTACATTCATTGGTTAAAAAATCTGTGTTAGTAAGCATTTTTATTGACAAATCCTTTAAATACAGTAAGAAATAGAATCTTAATATCAAAAGATAATGTCCAGTTTTCAATATAAAAAATGTCATGTTCAATTCGTCCCTCAATGGATGTGTCTCCACGGAAGCCGCAAACTTGTGCCCATCCTGTCATACCGGGACGTACCTGATGCTTTATCATATAACGAGGAATCTCCTCTTTAAATTTCTCAACGAAAAGAGGTCGTTCTGGCCGTGGACCAATGAGACTCATATCACCCTTTAATACATTAAATAACTGTGGCAGTTCGTCAAGACTGGTCTTACGGATAATTCTTCCCACGGGAGTGACCCGGGGATCGTTGTGTACTGTCCAGGCCTTTTGTTCCTTAGAGGCAGACTGTACTCCCATCGATCGGAACTTGTACATTTTAAAAGGTTTATTATGAAGACCGACTCGCTCCTGACAGAAAATAATTGGTCCTGGGGAACTCTTTTTAACGAGAACAGCAACAACAGCCATAATCGGTGAAAAGAGAATGATACAAACGATAGAACCAATAATGTCCACAAGACGTTTGATACATTTGTTTACAGTATTTGTAAGCGGAACATTACGGATGTTGATAACCGGAAGTCCGTTCAAATCTTCAGTAACTGGGTTAGTGGAGATAAATTTATAATAATCTGGAACAAACTTTGTATGCACACCAGACTTTTCGCAGATAGCAACCATATCTCCCAGTTTATAATACTCTTTCAGGCTGAGTGCGATTGCTACCTCATCCATAGAAGTGTTCTGAAGAAACTCTTCTACATCTCTTAACTTACCAATGCAAAAAGTATTTCGGTAAGAAAAGTCAGGCTTGAGATTATCATCGAAAATACCGTGAATGGTGTAGCCCCACTGTGGGTTTGACTTAATACGGTCAATGTAGGCTTCGGCTGCTGCACTGAAACCAATAACAACAACATGCTTAAGATTAAATCCCTTTCTGCGAGTCCTTTCTAATGCATAACGGATTGCCGCCCTTTCAGCAATGGTAAGAAGCATGGAAAGAACATAAAACATTAACTGAAGACTTCGTGAAACATGAGGAATCTTCATAAAGATTATATATATAAAGAAGAAAACCATTCCAATGGAATTCGCCTTAATGAGATTCGCATACTCTGAAGTCCTATTTTGAAATCTTTTTGGTTTATATAAATTAAACTTTGCATATAAAATAAGGTATACAGGAATCAGAACAAGAAGTATACCCTGATATTGCCACAACTGCCGCCAGTAACCAAAACGAGGGAAAATGTCTTTAAAAAGAGGGCATATATATCGAATATAGTAACTAAGACAAAAGGAACAATAAATAACCAGTGCATCAAGAACGACGTGGAACCGGTTAAGATATTTTTGATTCTCTTTAATCATAAAAGTGTACCTCCATCACCCAAAAGGGATATATATGGAAAAAAGGGCGTAATATACCTCTTACTGGGATAATTTTCTAACTTATTATACAATAGAATAGGGCATTCCACAAGGTTATTTCTTTTCCTGCTTTTGCGAAAAAAGTGTGAAAAAGCTGCAAAATCAGTAGAAATCCATAAATTTGCCATAAATACAACACAAATTTATCACACATCATTGCTAAGATAAGGTTACAAACTTAGGAAAGGGGATAACATTATGAACGAATTTGAAAATGGATTCCATAATGAGAATTTAGAGAACAACAGGATAAATAACCAGGAAAACAACAGTCAGCAGGTAGCTATAGATGTAACACCGATTGAGGAATCGGTAACACAGGAGAATACAGAGAGTCATAGATATTCTTACAGAGAACAAGGTACAGGTGGCAGTTCCTATCAGTATGACAACGGAAATAATTCCAACGATACTTATAATAATTCTTATAGCAGCCACGGATGGAGAGATGAGAGTACTTATAATAATGAAAATTATTATGGGAATATCCCGCCGGAACCTGATAAGAGACGCAGACAGAGAAAGAATGGCAGTAAAAATAATAAGAACGGAATGGGTAAGAAAGCCGCTAAGTTAGTTGCATCCGCAGCAGTATTTGGTCTTGTAGCGGGAGCCTGCTTTGTAGGAGTGTCCGTAGCAAAAGATAAATTATATCCTTCTACAGCAGATCGAATTGAAACAACATCGGGAACAACAAGTGCAAAGAGCGAGACATCATCAAGCGGCTCAAGCAGCTCCAGCAGTAATGTAGCAAGTGTAGTTAATGAAGTGATGCCATCTGTTGTATCTATTACAAGCACAATTCAGTCTTCCAATTATTATGGCTTTGGTACACAGGAATCAGAAGGAGCAGGTTCAGGATTTATCGTTGCAAAGACAAAAGATAATCTTATGATCGCAACAAATAATCATGTAGTATCTGATGCCACTTCCCTCACCGTAGGATTTGCAGACGATACAACAGCCAAAGCAACAGTAGTCGGAACAGACTCCAGTGCTGACCTTGCAGTAATTTCTGTAAAGTTATCTGATATTAAAGATTCCACAGCATCAAAGATTAAGGTAGCAACACTCGGAAGCTCCGATGACTTAAAAGTTGGAGAAGAAGTTGTAGCAATCGGTAATGCATTGGGATATGGACAGTCCGTTACAACTGGTGTAGTCAGTGCAAAGAACAGAGAAATATCTTTAACAGATGGAACAATGAACCTTCTTCAGACAGATGCCGCAATCAACCCTGGTAACAGTGGTGGTGTACTTATTAATATGGATGGTCAGGTTGTAGGTATCAACAATGCGAAGTTAGAAGATACATCCGTAGAAGGTATGGGATATGCGATTCCTATCACTACAGCTAAAACTATCTTAACAGATTTAATGAATGCCAGCAGCGTAAGCACAAAAGATGCTGCATTCCTTGGAGTCGTAGGCCGTGACATTAATGAATCTTATTCCAGCGCACTTGGAATCCCTAGCGGAATCTATGTATCACAGGTAGTCAGCGGATCACCAGCAGAAAAAGCAGGAATCTCTGCAGGCGATGTCATTACCAAGTTTGAGGGTAACAACGTATCTACAATGTCCGGCTTAAAAGAAAAACTGGCACTGAAAAAAGCTAATACAAAAGTAAAAATCACATTTAAGAGAGCAAACCAGAGCGGAACATACAAAGAAAAGACTGTTACAGTAACTCTTGGTAAAAAGAGTGATTTCAGTGATGTAACAACAGATAACTCCAGCGATTCCAGCAATGATTCCAATAATAACTCCAATAATGGAAATAATAATGGAAACAGCAATGGCAACTCTGGTAATAGCAATGGAAATTCCGGAGACTATGGTTATGGCAATGGAAATTCTGGAAATGACAATGGCAATGGATATATAAATCCATATGAATATTTCTTCGGAAATAACTATTAATTTACCATTTAATTCGGGAGCTGTCTTTGGATGATTTTTAGATGAATTGAATTTAATCATAGTCCAAAACAGCAATCTCCAAATCCCTCTCTTGATAGCAGGTGATAGCATAACCATGGTCAGTGCATTTTTGCAACGGCCTAGAGCGTGTTTGAAAAATCATTCCTGCAACCTGCACGCCCCAATTTGCGGTATATTTTGCCTTCATTCAGTTGACGTAGCCCGCTACGCCGCCCTCGTTCAGGCGAAATCTCCCCTAAATTGTAACGCACATCTTGCAGAAAGCATTTTTCAAACACGCTCTAATACAGAAAAACTTTATACAATATTATATAAAAATGTGCCTTAGAACAAGCTCTTAATGCGATTGAGCATTAAGAGTGCAGTGATACGAAGCATTTTATATAATATTGTATAAAGTTTTTCGTCTGTTTTTCAAAAAAACACTTGACATCTCTTCTTACCCATGATATCATACCAAAGTATGAACGCCGAAGACAGCAGGTGCCGTAAGGCATAAAGTGAGAACACCTGCCGAGGAAGTTATATTCAGATAATTTTATTCTTAGAATATTTCTGCTCTTTGTCTTTGGACAGAGAGTTTTTTTATTTCATCGAAAGATGATCTGACGGCGGTACACACAAATATTTAAGGAGGTGCACCAGGAAGATGGCTAAAGTAGAATTAAAACAGCCTATTGTTGACGAGATTAAGGCTCAGCTTGACGGAGCTAAATCTATGGTAGTTGTAGATTACCGTGGAATTTCCGTAGCTGATGTAACAGAACTTCGTAAACAGTGTCGTGAAGCAGGTGTTGTTTATAAAGTTTGTAAGAACACTATGGTAAAACGTGCTGTAGAAGGTACAGAATTCGAAGGCGTTGTAAAAGATTTGGAAGGAACAAACGCATTTGCAATTTCCAAAGAAGATGCAACAGCTCCAGCAAGAATCGTTGCTAATTTTATTAAGAAAGCAAAATGCTGTGAGTTAAAGAGCGGTGTTGTAGAAGGTACTTACTACGATGCAGCAGGTATTGCAACAATCGCAACTATCCCATCAAGAGACGAACTTATCGCAAAATTCATGGGAAGCATTCAGTCCCCAATTACAAACTTTGCCCGCGTAATCAAACAGATCGCAGAGCAGAAAGATGGTGGAGCTGCAGAATCCGAAGCAGCAGCTGAATAATTAATATTATAATATAAGATTTATGGAGGGAAATAAGATGACAACTCAGGAAATTATTGAAGTTATTAAAGGTTTATCCGTATTAGAATTAAATGATTTAGTAAAAGCTTGTGAAGAAGAATTTGGTGTATCCGCAGCAGCAGGTGTTGTAGTTGCAGCAGGAGCAGGTGCTGGAGAAGCAGCAGAAGAAAAGACTGAATTCGACGTTGAGTTAACAGAAGTTGGCGGACAGAAAGTTAAAGTTATCAAAGTTGTTCGTGAAATCACAGGTTTAGGATTAAAAGAAGCTAAGGCTGTAGTTGATGGTGCTCCTAAGGCAATCAAAGAAGCAGTTTCTAAAGAAGAAGCTGAAGACATCAAGAAACAGTTAGAAGAAGTTGGAGCAAAAGTTACAGTTAAATAATTGTAGTTTTCCAATATTTAATTTCTTGAACGAATGCTCGGAGGGTGTAAGCTCTCCGAGCTTTTTTTGTTGGAGGTATAATAGTGAGTAAAAAGTGCCCTTATGAAAAAAAATGTGGTGGCTGCCAGTATATTGACCTGCCATATGAAGAACAGTTAAAGAAGAAACAGAAAGATACAAATAAGCTTTTAAAAAGTTTTGGAAAGGTAAAGCCGATTATTGGAATGAAAGATCCGTGGCATTACCGTAATAAAGTACATGGAGTTGTAGCAGGAGACCGCCACGGCAACTGCTTTACAGGGATTTATGAGAACCGTAGCCATCGTGTTATTCGTGTCGATTCCTGTCTGATTGAGAATCAGAAAGCGGATGAAATCATGAATACAGTAACTTCCCTTATGAAGTCTTTTAAGATGCGTCCATATAATGAGGATACTGGCTATGGATTTTTGCGCCACATTTTAGTTCGTACCGGTTATCATACTGGACAGATTATGGTTGTGTTAGTTACAGTGTCCCCAGTATTTCCATCCAAAAATAATTTTGTAAAAGCACTTCGAAAAGAACACCCAGAAATCACAACGATCATTGCAAATGTAAATAACAGAAATACTAGCATGGTTCTTGGGGATAAGCAGCAGATTCTCTATGGAAAAGGCTATATTGAGGATGTGCTTTGCGGCAAGACATTCCGCATTTCTCCGAAGTCATTTTATCAGGTAAATCCAATTCAGACCGAAGTTCTTTATAATAAGGCGATTGAATTTGCAGGACTTACCGGAAAAGAAAGAGTTATTGATGCGTACAGTGGAATTGGCACAATTGGAATGGTCGCAAGTGATAATGCAGGAGAAGTCATTTCTGTAGAATTAAATGGAGATGCGGTTCGCGATGCTGTCTTTAATGCAAAGCAGAACAAAGTAAAAAATATTCGTTTTTATAAAGATGATGCAGGAGATTTCATGGTAAAAATGGCATCACACAAGGAAAAAGCTGATGTTGTCTTTATGGATCCCCCACGTTCCGGAAGCGATAAGAAGTTCTTAGATTCCCTGCTTCGCTTAAGACCAAAGAAAGTGGTTTACATTTCCTGCAATCCGGAAACACTTGCCCGAGACTTAAAGCACCTTACAGGAAATGGATACCGCATAAAAGAGATTCAGCCAGTAGATATGTTCCCTTCAACCGGCCATGTTGAAGCTGTTTGTTTACTATCAAGAAGAGAGAAATAGTACGAAAATAAAGCGTATTTCTGTTTTTTACTAACATTCACGAGTGACTTTGTAGTTGTCCATAAGATGAGGATAGGAGGAATCATGGAAGTAAGGAAACGATTTGAAAATGATAAATTAAAAAAACTTCAGATTTTTAATGGGGCACAGTTAAAATATATAGCATTTATATCCATGCTGATAGATCATGTAAACAATGCGTTGATAACCCCTTTTCTAAATGGGAAGGGATTTTTATTGCATTTATCTAATCTTTTTTCAATTCTGGGCAGGATTGCATTTCCTATTTTTGTGTTTTTTATCGTAGAAGGATTTTTTAAGACCAGTAATAGGAAGAAGTATCTTATAACGCTTTTGCTATTTGGTGTGATATCTGAAGTTCCGTTTGACATGTTTACATCAAAAGTATTCTTTGATCCATACTGGAATAACATCATGTTTACTTTAGCATTATGTCTTATTACAATTTGGATTATTGATGCTGTAAAAGACAAGATTAGCAATAAAGTTTTGTGGTATGGTATCTCAATCGTTATTGTAGGGATTTCGTGTGCAGTAGCGATGGCGCTCAGTCTGGATTATGATTATCATGCGATTATTGTTGCATACATTTTTTATATTTTTTATGATAAACCAATACTTGGAGCGGGATTGGGATATCTTTCGATTATTAAAGAGTTATATTCTTGCTTGGGATTTGCTATGACAGTAACATATAACGGTGAAAGAGGAAGGCAAAATAAGTGGATAAATTACCTTTTTTATCCGGTTCATATTTTAATATTAGGTATTCTGCGTTTTTATTTAAATATTTAAAAATCTTTAGAATTATTTAGTATGAAAGAAAACAGGGGTATGTTATAGTTATAACTAGTGTTAAGATTTACACAAACAAAAAGAGGAACATTTCACAAGAATAACGGGCAGGTTTTACATGCATTTGATTTGGAGTTATAGGGATAGTTATAGGGAAAGATACATAAGAAAAACATATTTATGAAAGAAAAAAGTATAATTCAACAGAACTTAAAGAAAATAATTGGTGTTATTGTGGTTTCTGTTTTTGCCATAATAACGATTTATACGGTGTTTCGGGGGAGCGGCATCTCTTTGAACGAACTGACGGCGAGTTTAAAAGAGGCATCCTGGGAAGGTATTCTGCTGGCATCGGTAAGTATGCTTGGTTTTATTTATTTTGAAGGGGAAGCATTAAGAGTTCTTGTCCGACATATGGGATATCTGGCAAAGAGAAGCCATGGCTTTGTTTATTCGGCGGCAGATGTGTATTTTTCTGCAATTACGCCATCTGCTTCGGGAGGACAGCCGGCAAGTGCATATTTTATGCTGAAGGATGGAATAGCAGGAACAGCAGTTATGGCTGCGCTGCTACTGAATCTTATTATGTATACCCTTGCGATTCTGACGATCGGGCTGGTAGATATTTTGATTTTTCCGGAAGTTTTTCTGAATTTCAGTATCGGGTGTCGAGTGCTGATTGTGGCAGGTGGTTTAGCTTTAGCAGGGCTTGGGATTATCTTTTATCTTCTTCTAAGAAGGCAGGCATTGATCGAATCTGTCGGTACCTTTTTTGTCCGGATTTTACGGATGATTCATTGTGGGAGGCTTGCAGATAAGTTAGAAAAGAAACTGGAAGTTTCTATCGAGAAGTATAGTAGTCTTGTGGATGTGATTTTTGATGGAAAGAGAATGTTATGGAAGGTGTATATCCTGAATCTGTTACAGAGATTGTCGCAGATTATCGTAACACTTTTTTCCTTTGCAGCATTGCATGGAGATTTACGCAAGCTTCCACAGTTATTAGCAACACAGATTTATGTTGTTATGGGTTCAAACTGTGTCCCGATTCCGGGAGGAATGGGAGTGACAGATTATCTGATGTTGAAAGGATATCAGCAGCTTATGAGCAGGGAAGCCGCATTTCAGCTTGAAATGCTTAGCAGAGGCCTGTCTTTTTATGTCTGTATCTTTGTAAGTTTGGCTGCAGTTTTGATAGGATATGTAACGATTAAGAGAAAAAAGAAATTGGAGAATGAAAATGATAGGATTTTATGATTACACAGTGATACTTACTTATTTGTCACTGATGTCGGGAACAATAGGAATTATGCTTTGTCTAAATGGGATGGGGCATCCATACCTTGGTATGTTTTTTCTGCTTTTTTCCGGATTGTGTGATACATTTGATGGAAAAGTAGCCAGAAGCAAAAAAGACCGCACAACACAGATGAAAAAATTTGGCATCCAGATAGATTCATTGTCAGATTTGATAGCTTTTGGTATGCTGCCGGCATGTATAGGAATCGCAATGCTTCGCTATACGATGTGTATTCCTGATTTATCTGGAGTGACCCGCTATCTGCTCACGCACTATACTTTACAGACACAGATTGTTTTAAGCCTGATTGCTGTTTTGTATGTACTTGCTGCAATGATTCGCCTGGCCTATTTTAACGTGATGGAAGAAGAAGACCAGAACAGAGATGAGACAGGAGCCAAAATTTATACAGGCTTACCAGTAACGTCTGCAGCATTAATTTTTCCAGCAGTACTGCTTATACATATGCTTATTCGTGCAGACCTGACATTTTTGTATTTTGGAGTTATGTTGATTACAGGCGGCCTGTTTATTTCAAAAATACAGATTAAAAAGCCGCAGAATAAGGGAATCGCTACTATGATTTTCTTTGGTGCGGTAGAGTGCGTTGTTTTGATTTTTGCGTTGAAATTTTTGAAAAAGTAAAGTTTTCATATAAACATTTAAACTTTGTAGTATTTTATGAGAATACTATGGAAATTTTTGTACATAAATTTTAAGAATTAAGAGATTACAGACAGGAGATTTACATATGACTATCCTAGAATTTTTATATAATACAGTTCCAGGAAGATTTCTTTTAAAACCGTTAACCGGCCCACGGCTTTCTCGTATCTGTGGGCATTTTTTAGATTCTGAATTGTCGTCATTTCTCATTCAACCATTTGTAAAGCAAAATGCAATCCAATTATCAGATTATGAAACAACAGATATAAAAAGTTTTAATGATTTTTTCTCAAGGAAAATAAAACAGGGCAAGCGTCCGATAGATATGGAGGAAAATCATTTAATCGCACCATGTGACGGTCTATTATCTGTCTGGAAAATAAAAGAGAATACCGTTTTTCCTGTAAAGCAGAGCCATTATACAATTTCCTCTTTGTTGCACAGCAAAAAGCTGGCACAGCGTTATCATGGGGGATACTGCCTTGTATACCGTTTGTGTGTAAATCACTATCATAGATATTGTTATGTGGATTCCGGGCAAAAGAGTAGAAACTTTTTTATTCCAGGACGTTTACATACGGTAAGACCCGTTGCCCTCCGGGAAGTTCCTGTATTTACTGAGAATAGCAGAGAATATACATTAATTCGGACAGAAAAGTTTGGCACAGTAGTACAGATGGAAGTTGGCGCAATGCTTGTTGGGCGGATTGTCAATCATGAAGAAAAAGGAAGCACCATAAGGGGAAAGGAAAAAGGATATTTTCAATATGGAGGTTCTACAATTATCGTACTGATTGAGCCAGAACAAGTTCAGATACGCGAGGACATTTTACAAAGTTCTGCACTGACAAAAGAAGTGCCCGTCAAGATGGGGGAGGTCATTGGTCATGCACTCGAACATAAAAGAACGATTCAATAATTTACTGCCAAGGTATGCAATCCTGCCGATTATCGCAGCTTTACTCATAAATAACTGTATCTATATAGGTGCGGCACAACTTCGAAACCACTTATCTTTTTACTCACTGGCAATCTCGCTAGATGAAAAGATTCCACTGTTGACACCATTTGTCATATTTTATGTACTGGCATATGTCCAGTGGGCATTGAATTACATATTAATTGGCAGAGACAGCAAAAAAATGTGCTATCAGTTTATACTTGGAGATATTCTTTCCAAAGTCATCTGTCTATTCTTCTTTATATTGTTTCCAACCACATTAATCCGGCCGGAAATTACAGGAACAGATATATTCAGTCAGCTTGTTCGCTTTATCTACTCTGTAGATGCTCCCGTCAACCTATTTCCGTCTATTCACTGTTTAGAGAGCTGGTGCTGCATACGTGCCGCCTACAAAATGAATTTCAAAACAGAAAAGAGAACCAACTATTATCGAGTGGCAACGATTCTTATGTCACTGGGGATATTTGCATCGACATTATTTATAAAACAACATGTAATTGCAGATGTATTTGGGGGAATTGCAGCTTTCGAAATTGGAATGATTTTGGCAAAAATTCTGATTTGTGAGGATGCGGAGCAGACGAACTCCTGAAGATAAAATAAAGCATATTTGTGACTTTAGTCGCGGCGGTTTGAATGTTCACTTACAGCGCTCACATCCAAACCTTGCTTCGAGGCCACAAATATGCTTTATTTATCTTCAGGAGTTCTGCTTGTTGGCAGCTCAGAAAATCAGTTGGAGAGAATTGGGGAAGAGGACAGGAGATGTAGAAGTTCCGGGAAATGAAATTCTATAGGATTGACACTTGAATCAGTGCCATAATCGTATAGTTATAATATCAAATAATTTAAAATGATAAGATAAG
>SKEC01000969.1_pt1 | contig 24316 bp, 21 predicted proteins | sample 4826641 | NCBI WGS metagenome assembly SKEC01 (sample SAMN11008819, study PRJNA524170) | human gut metagenome | biome: Human fecal sample; material: Feces; isolation source: fecal sample from pouch patient p18, p21 | host: Homo sapiens | place: Israel: Tel-Aviv | collected 2015-12-22
ATCCTGAGCCAGGATCAAACTCTCCACTGAATATGTGAAGAGCTGATGTTCAGCTCATCAATTAAATGTTTTCAAATAAATCTGACGTGTATCTGTTCAGTTTTCAATGTTCTGTCTCAGCCCGTCTCCCGGACTGCCTGTCTATAATACCCAATATCCGGGCGTTTGTAAAGTGTTTTTTGAAGAAAATTCAAAAAAATTATTTTTCTTATTTTATATCCTGTTTTTGTGCCTGAATATTATAAAAAGCATGCATTATGGGTTGCATGCTTTACAAGGAATATAGCCTTCATTTTGTGCTTCCTGTGAAGAACTGAAGTAAACTTTATTCTTATCACTAATCGTTTTTACATACTGACAATCTTCAGTATGATACTTCTTAGTATTTCTAGATCCTATATATTGTGTTGTTTGAGTAGTCGTGATTTCTTCTTTACCATTAAAGGTCAATTTATTCTTCTTAGAAACACAACGGATTGTACCCAATTCATCCGTACGATAAACCTGCATATTATATCTAGAGAATCTCTGTAATGCTTCCTTATGAGGATGACCATACATATTGTCTTTACCACAAGACACTACGACATAACTTGCCTTCATTCTAGATAATAGATTATCGCTGTTTGAATAAGCTGAACCATGATGACCTGCTTGGAATACATCACATTGTACATTGTTTAGTTTCTTTTCCATTGATTCTGCAGCATCACCAGTAAAGACAAAACGATGATAACCATCATCATATCTCATACATAAAGATGAGTCATTATTGTTTTGTGCCCCTTCACCTACACCAATAAATTCAATAGAGCCTGCACCTACCTGAAAGATATCTCCTACCTTAGGCACAGTAATTTTCTTTTTCTTCTCTTTAATCGCATTTAATAGTTTCATATATGTATAAGAAGAAGAGGTTCTACTAGACATATATATCTTTTTTACATTTAACTGATAAATAATATTCTTTGCATCATTTATATGATCCGCATCACAATGCGTTAAGATTAATGCATCAAGTGTATTGATATAGTGTTCCTTTAAATAATTCAAGCTGGCATTTTCGTATCCATCACCATGTCCAGCATCAATAAGAACTGTTTGGTTATTATTTTGAATAAGTGTTGAATCTCCCTGCCCTACATTAATATAAGTGACTTGAGATTTGATATTGTTTGATACTTCTTTCTTCGGTGTAGAAGTTGTACTACAACCCGTGATAAGTACCATTGATAAGAATATACTAAATAACTTCTTCATAAATTCCTCCTGTCACTCATTATAGACAACTATTTTTCTTCTACAAGAAAAAAGACAGGAAATCCTGCCTTTAACGGACACCGCCGCCTCCACCACCGGAGAAGCCGCCTCCACCACCACTAAATGATGATGAACCACCTTGTCCTGCACTTGCAGCTGAAGAAGCTGCACTCATACTATTATGTGCAAATGTATGTGTATAGTAGTAAATTGGAAAATTATTGTAAGTTGATGTTTCTTCATAACGAGGAATCGCAACCTTCAATTGTTTTTCTACACGATCCGCAATACCAAGTACTGCTGCAAAGATGAGATATTCATCCCAAAGTTTAACTTCAATAGCAGCTTTTTCTTTCATATTGTCTTCATCCTCAAGGAAGTTATTAAATCCCCATACATAAAGACATTGATCATACGCTTTATCCGTCCATACTGTACGATCATGTGGAATATTCCAGAATAAGAAGCGTTTATAAATAGTTTTAGTTTTCGCGTAACCATTCTTATTCATAGAATCTTCTGTGACATTATCCACTTTAGTAAACCAATCATCTATCTTCTTATAATGTTTGCTGCACCATTTCTGAAATGCTTTTGTTTGAAGAACACCCTCTTTAGACGCAAGAATAAACATCTTATAAAGTGCTGTTTCCTGCTTATTTTCAAACTTTGCATCTACATCAAGATACATATCATAATTCTTTTTCTTGACGATTGCGCCACTTTCCTTTTCTCTAATTGTGATTATACCATCACGTACCCATTTCAAGATAAATCCAGACACAAGGTTTTCACGACTCTCACCATCACCTATAATATCCAGTTTTTTAGCCAGATAATAGAACAAAAATATATCTTTATTACATGGAATTTCTCTAAATGGAGTTACTTCTCTACCTTTAATTATACGTCCATTCTCAAATACAACACCCGAATCTGAGAATACAATAACAGCAGCTATAATAAAGATAAGCATTACAATCACAAAGATGATGAAGATAAAGATCATAATCATCGCTGCTTTTGACATACCACTAGAATAACTAGATCCTTCTTTTGCGTCCTTCACAACATCTTCAAACTTTTCACTTGCATGACGTTTATTAGGTGATGTATAAGAATTACTTTCAAGACCCATTAATAACTGCATCTTATTACTGCCCAAAGAGTCTGTTTTTAAAGTAACACCACCATTATCAAAATTTACACTATCCGAATAACCAAATGCCCAGATTTTCGCATTCTCTTTACTATAGGGTGTCATACCTGTCACATGAATAGTAACATCTGCAACATCCAATGACATATCACTTATAAAAGCATAGTTAATACCCTGCTGGTCCTTATACTGATTCACAAAATGCTCAATCTGGTAAACCATTGTATAAGAACGTGTCCCATAATCACCTAAACCAAAGCACAACTCATAGTGACCACCATCTTTAATCAGACCGCATTTATTAATCTTAGATTCTCTAGAAACATCAGAATCCCATGTACCGATATTTTTGTATGTGACCCCACGATCATCAGTGACACCAATAAGTGTCAATGGCTGATCATTCATACCATTGAATATTTTGTATCCTTCTGTCCCTTCCGATACATCCATATCCCATTTCTCTACAAATGTTGCTGTACCATTTTGATCAATTTGGCAGGTAATGCCAATATTGTTTACTTTTGTGCTTGATGCATCAACTGCAGTTGGCATTAACAGCAACAATACTGTAAGAAATGATAATAAGCGTTTCATTAGAATTGTACCTTTGGTACTTCTTTAGATGCTTCATCCACTTCAAAGAAGTTCATCTTTTCAAAGTGGAACATTGAAGCAATGATATTAGAAGGGAACATTTCTAACTTATTCACATACTGTTTAACATCATCATTATAGAACTGTCTTGCATAACTGATTTTATCTTCAGTTTCCTTTAAATCATTCTGTAAAGACATGAAGTTTGCATTAGCTTTTAAATCAGGATAACTTTCCTGAAGCATCATTAAACGACTTAATGATCTTTCTAATTCACCAGCATTCTTAAGCTGTTCTTCTGGTGTAGAAGCAGTTACATAACTGTTTCTTGCACGAATAGCTCCTTCAAGTGTTTCCTTTTCATGCTTTGCATAACCTTTTACAGTTTCTACAATATTAGGAATCATATCTGCACGTCTTTTTAATTGAACATCAATCTGTGCCCATGCAGCAAGGCACTTATTTTTAGACTTAACAAGTCCATTGTATGTTGCGATTGCATATAAAACAATTAATACAATCACCACTACCGCAATAATCATAATTACGTCCTCCTTTGTATATGCATAATTATATCAACAAAAACATATGAAACATAGAAAAAAAGGCTATGATGCAAAATCATAGCCTTAAAGTGCTTACTTTAATTTTGTAATATCAACTAATGAAGTTGGACCCTGATGTCTCTTTTCTAGACAGTTGATTAATGCCTGTGCTGTATCTAATGATGTATAGATAGGGATACCTGCTTCAACTGCAAATCTTCTGATTAAGAAACCGTCCTTTAAGTTATCGTTTCTTGTAGGAATATCGATAACTAAGTCAACAGTATCAGTTAACATTAAGTCAAAGATTGTGTTAGACTTTTCCGCAATTCTGTTAACTCTATGAACTGGTACATCATGTTCCTTTAAGAAGTTATAAGTACCTTCTGTTGAATAAAGGTCATATCCAAACATATAGAACTGCTTAGCGATTGGTAAGAATTCTTCTTTAGAGCTGTCCTTGATTGTACAGATGATATTCTTCTTCTTTGGTAAGTTGATACCTGTTCCAATGAATGCCTTATAGATTGCTTCATCAAATGTCTTTGCGATACCTAATACTTCACCTGTAGATTTCATTTCTGGGCCAAGTGAAATTTCAGCACCCTTGATCTTTTCAAATGAGAAGACTGGCATCTTAACTGCAACAGTTTCTTTTTCTGGCTGTAAGCCATATTCATAACCCTGATCTTTGATTGAATGACCCATGATAACCTTAGTTGCAACATCTACTACTGGAATATCTGTTACCTTTGAGATATATGGAATTGTACGAGAAGATCTTGGGTTTACTTCGATTACATAAACTTCATCTTCATATACGATGAACTGGATGTTGATTAATCCAATAACGTGTAATGCTTTTGCTAAGCGCTGAGTGTAGTCACAGATAACCGCCTTGATTTCAGGCTTGATCTTCTGTGGTGGATATACTGAGATACTATCACCAGAGTGAACACCAGCTCTTTCAACGTGTTCCATAACACCAGGAATAAGTACGCCGTTTTCATCACATACAGCATCTACTTCTACTTCCTTACCTGATAAGTACTTATCGATAAGAATTGGATGTTCCTGGAACTGACGGTTGATGATCTTCATGAACTTCTTGATATCACCATCATTTAAGGCGATTTCCATACCTGCACCACCTAATACATATGATGGACGTACAAGTACTGGGTAACCTAATTTATTTGCAACTTCTAATGCTTCATCTACAGTAAATACTGTTGCCCCTCTAGGACGATCGATTTTACATTTTTCTAACACTTCATCAAAACGTTCTCTGTCTTCTGCAGCATCTACGCTATCAGCTGAAGTACCAAGGATAGGAACTCCCATATCCATTAAGTCCTGAGTTAACTTGATTGCTGTCTGACCACCAAACTGAACGATTGCGCCATCTGGTTTTTCAAGTTCAACAATGCTCTGAACATCTTCCTGAGTAAGTGGTTCGAAGTATAATCTATCAGCGATATCGAAGTCAGTAGAAACTGTTTCTGGGTTGTTGTTGACGATGATTGTTTCATAGCCAGCAGCTCTTAATGCCCATACACAATGTACTGAACAGTAGTCGAATTCGATACCCTGTCCGATACGGATTGGTCCTGAACCTAATACCATAACCTTCTTACGAGTGTTATCTGGTTTAATTTCATGTTCTCCACCATATACTGAATAGAAATATGGAGTTTCAGCATCAAATTCTGCAGCACAAGTATCAACTGTCTTGAATGCAGCAGTGATATTGTTTTCTAAACGATAATCATGAATTTCATTCTTATCTTTACCAGTTAAGTCTGCAATAACTCTATCTGGGAATTCAACTCTCTTAGCAGCCTTTAATAATTCTGGAGTTAATTCTTCTGTCTTTAATCTATTTTCGATTTCTACAAGATGTTTGATCTTATCAATAAACCATGAATCAATCTTAGTGATATTATGGATTTCTTCTTCAGTAATGCCCTGTCTTAATGCTTCAGCTACTGCGAAGATTCTCTGGTCATCTACATCTTTTAATTTAGTTCTTAAGTATTCTGTGTCTTTACCTTCCATTTCAGGAATTGATAAATAGAATACATTCTGTTCAAGTGAACGTAATGCTTTCATTAAAGCACCTTCGAAGTTATTGCAGATTGCCATAACTTCACCAGTTGCCTTCATCTGTGTACCAAGTTTTCTTGATGCACCATAGAACTTATCGAATGGCCATTTAGGAATCTTACATACGATATAGTCTAATGTTGGTTCATAAGAAGCATATGTCTTACCTGTTACAGCGTTCACGATTTCATCAAGTGAATAACCTAATGCAATCTTAGCAGCTAACTTCGCAATTGGGTAACCAGTTGCTTTAGAAGCTAAAGCTGAAGAACGGCTGACACGTGGGTTAACTTCGATAACACAATATTCAAACGAATTTGGGTTTAATGCGAACTGTACGTTACATCCACCCTTGATATTTAATGCAGTGATGATATTTAAAGCAGAGCTTCTTAACATCTGATATTCTTTATCACCTAAAGTCTGAGAAGGAGCTACTACGATAGAGTCACCAGTATGAACACCTACTGGGTCAACGTTTTCCATATTACATACTGTAATACAGTTACCATTGCCATCTCTCATTACTTCGTATTCGATTTCCTTCCAACCGGCAATACATCTTTCAATTAAGCACTGAGATACACGTGATAATCTTAAACCATTAGTACATATATCATGTAATTCTTCAGGAGTTTCAGCAATACCTCCACCAGTACCACCAAGTGTATATGCTGGTCTTACTACTACTGGGTAACCAATCTTTTCAGCAAATTCTAATGCATCATCTACATGGTTAACAACTGTTGAAGCAGCCACTGGTTCATGGATTCTTTCCATTAATTCCTTAAATTCAAGACGGTCTTCTGCAAGCTTGATTGTAGTTGTATTAGTACCGATAGTACGTACGTTATGTGCTTCTAAGAAACCTTCATCATCAAGTGCCATAGCAATATTTAAGGCATTCTGACCACCAAGAGTTGGTAAGATTGAATCTGGTTTTTCTTTTAAGATTAAGTTTTTAACAACAGGAACTGTTAAAGGTTCAATATAAACATGATCTGCAATATCCTTATCAGTCATGATTGTTGCAGGGTTAGAGTTAATAAGAACGACTTCAATTCCTTCTTCTTTTAATGCACGACAAGCCTGAGTACCTGCATAGTCGAATTCAGCTGCCTGTCCAATAATAATTGGTCCTGATCCAATAACAAGAACCTTTTTTATATCTTTATTCTTAGGCATTCTACTTTCCCTCCATCATCTTAATAAACTCATCAAATAAATATTCAGTATCTCTAGGTCCCGCATTTGCTTCTGGGTGGAACTGAACAGTTTTGATATTCTTATTTAAATATTCAACACCTTCAATAGTGCCATCATTTACATTTCTAAACCAAGCCTTTGCCACTGCAGGATCAATTGAATCATCCTTGATAACATAGTTATGGTTCTGTGTAGAGATGTAAACACGGTTAGTGTCTAAATCCTTAACTGGATGGTTTGCACCATGATGTCCATATTTTAATTTTTCTGTCTTGAAGCCATGAGCAAGAGCCATTAACTGATGTCCAAGACAAATTGCGAAAATTGGCATACCGCTTTCTGATAATTTCTTCACTTCTGCGATAATATCAGTTACTTCAGCTGGGTCACCAGGACCGTTACTTAACATAATACCATCAAAGTTACCTTCTAATACTTCAGAAGCAGGTGTAGTAGCTGGGAATACTGTTACTTCACAGTTTCTCTTTGCTAATTCATTCGCAATATTGCGCTTAGCACCAAAGTCATATAAAGCAACTTTCATTCTGCCTGTACCTACAGTATGTTTTTCTTTACATGTACATGCTTTTACAACACCCTGTACCTTGAATGCTTTAATCTTGTCGATGACTTCGCTTACTTCATACTTATGAGTAGTGATCATACCATTCATACAACCATCATTACGAAGTAACTTAGTAAGTGCACGTGTGTCAATTCCCTGGATACCTGGGATATGATTACGTACTAAATAATCATTTAAATCTTCATTCTTTCTAAAGTTAGATCCTAAACGTGATAATTCGTTTACTACAAATCCTTCAACATATGGGTGTTCAGATTCCTGATCTTCTAAACATACACCATAGTTACCAATAAGTGGGTAAGTCATTACAACACTCTGACCTGCATAAGATGGGTCTGTCAACACTTCTACATAACCAGTCATTGAAGTATTGAAGACAAATTCGCTTATGACTTCTTTTTCATATCCAAAGCTTTCCCCTTCAAACACATGTCCGTCTTCTAAAATTAAATAAGCTTTCATAGTCAACCTCCTCAATTATGAAAAAGACATATCACCAATAGATGATATGTCCTTAAAATAAGAAATCTAAAAAATGAAAATAAGAACCCTTAGGAAACACGTTTGCGAAAACTGAAGTTGTCATAATTGTGTTTGCGTTCATATTCTCACTCCTTCTGTTGTAGTATAAACGATATTAAGATTGTAAGCAAGCAAAAAATGAATACTCAAAAATTTTTTTATTTTACTATTTAGAAATTGTTAAATAGTGATAGATTGCACCAATAATATTGGCATCATTCGCAAAGGCACATTTCTTTACAACAGGCTTAATACGCGCTGGTTCAACCTTATCTATAATAATATCTAAACGCTTATTGATTTCATCAATCATATCTTCTCTTACAGAGATGCCCCCACCAATAATAATCACTTCTGGATCATAGGAATATTGAATATTATAAATACCTACTGCAAGAGCATAATAGAAACGATTGACATACTTCTTGAATACTTCATTTTCATTGGCATGATCAAAAATATAACGTCCATCATATGTTTCACCTAGTTCTTTTTCTACACCCTTGACGATGGCAACTGTAGAATCAAGAGACCAAAAGTTAAACTCAAGTGAATCTGCATCAAAGTTATTAATCATATAACCAAACTCACCACCATGAAGATGCTGTCCCTTATGAATCTTCTTATCCTTAATCACAGCACCGCCAATACCTGTACCGCATACCACAAAGCAACAATCCTGGTTGTCTTTAGCGGCACCTAGCCATACTTCAGCAAGTGCTGCACAGTTGGCATCATTTTCTAATTCTACACGTGTCTGTAATCTTTCTTCTAGATCCTTCTTTATATTAGGACCATGAATATAGTCAATGGCAGACGCACCATAAATGACCCCTTCGTCACTTGCAACAGCTCCAGGCATACTTAACGCAATACCATCAACATCTCTTTCTTTAAAAATAGTTTCAATAGCCTGATACATGTCTTCTAAAGTATCAGGTGTTTTAAAAGACCCCTTGTCAAATAAATGACCCTTTTCATCGCATGTTGCATATTTGACAGAAGTCCCTCCTACATCAATTCCTAGTAACATATCAATTTTCCTCCTATCTATAGGATATCACAAAAAAATGCACAATAGTGAAATAGACGAAAAAAGGAATAACGTTACGTTATTCCCTAGTTAACACGATGAATTTCTAAACCATTCTGTTTAAATGTTTCAACAATTGTATCGATATGAGATTCCCCATTTGTTTCACAAGTGACTCTTAATTCTACTTCTGAGAATCTTGCGAAGTTTTTGAACTGGTTATGATCAACCGCTACAACATTCGCATTACATTCATTTAATAGATGTGCAACTTTTTCTAACTGTCCAGGAATATCTGGAAGCTGTACTGAGAATGAGAAGATTCTTCCTCTTTCAATAAGTCCCTTATTAATCATAGAAGAAATAGAAAGTACATCGATGTTACCACCTGATACAAGTGAAACAACCTTCTTATTCTTTTCATTGAGTTTCTTTAATGCAGCAAGTGAAAGAATACCTGAATTTTCAGCTACAAGCTTATGTTTTTCTACAAGTACTAAGAATGCATCCATTAACTCATAATCACTGACTGTGATAATACCATCTACATATTGTTTAATATATTCAAAAGGCTTTTCACCAATTGTCTTAACTGCAGTACCATCCGCAATAGTCACTGCTTCATTTAATGAAACAATACGATCTTCATTAATAGCAGCAAGGGCACTTGCAGCTCCTTCTGGTTCTACACCGATGATCTTAACTGTTGGTTTAATAAGTTTTGCAGCACAGGCAATACCTGAAATCAATCCTCCTCCACCAACTGGTACAAGAATAATATCTGCATCTGGTAGTTCTTCGAGAATTTCTAAGGCAATTGTTCCCTGACCTTCAATGACATCTTCATCATCGAATGGATGTACAAATGTATAGCCATGTTCTTTCTGTAATTCTACTGCCTTATTATATGCATCATCATAGACTTCACCATGAAGAACCACTTCAGCACCTAATGCCTTAGTAGCATCTACTTTAATAAGTGGTGTATGAGCAGGCATAACAATTGTAGCCTTAACACCTAACTGCTGGGCGGCATAAGCCACACCCTGAGCATGGTTTCCTGCACTTGAGGCAATAAGTCCTCTAGACTTGGATTCATCATCCATCTTCATGATCTTATTATAAGCACCTCTAATTTTAAATGCGCCTGTTCTCTGTAAGTTTTCTGGTTTGATATAAACAGTATTTCTACTTTCTTTAGAAAAAGCTGGGCTATAGATCAAAGGTGTAGGAAGAATGACTTCATCCACTCTCTTCTTTGCCTCTTCAAAATTCTTTAGTTCTAACACTTAAATCCCCCTCTCAAAAATCTGTTTTTCACATTATAGCACCATTATTATTCTATTAAAACTAAATTTTTACTTAATTTTATAGAAAAAAAGGAATAGCTGATTGCTATTCCTTAGTTAATACGCTGGATTTCAAATCCATTCTTTTTAAATGTTTCAATAATAGAGACAATATGCGCTTCCCCATTTGTTTCACAAGTGACTCTTAATTCTACTTCAGAGAATCTTGCGAAGTTCTTGAACTGGTTATGGTCTGCAGTCACAACGTTCGCATTACACTCATTCAAAATATGAGCCACCTTCTCCAACTGACCTGGACTATCTGGTAACTGTAATGAGAATGAAAAAATTCTACCTCTTTCAATCAGTCCTTTATTAATCATAGAAGAGATAGAAAGTACATCAATATTACCCCCAGAGATGAGTGAGACAACCTTCTTATTCTTTTCGTTGAGTTTCTTTAATGCAGCAAGTGAAAGAATACCTGAGTTTTCAGCAACAAGTTTATGTTTTTCTACTAGTACTAAGAATGCCGCCATTAATTCATAATCACTGACTGTGATAATACCATCTACATATTGTTTAATATATTCAAAAGGCTTTTCACCAATTGTCTTAACAGCTGTACCATCCGCAATCGTCACTGCTTCATTTAATGATACAACACGATCTTCATTAATGGCAGCAAGGGCACTTGCAGCTCCTTCTGGTTCTACACCGATAATCTTAACTGCAGGATTGATTTTCTTAGCTGCACAGGCAATACCTGAAATCAATCCTCCGCCACCAACTGGTACAAGAATAATATCTGTATCTGGTAATTCTTTGAGGATTTCTAAGGCAATTGTTCCCTGACCTTCAATGACATCTTCATCATCAAATGGATGTACAAATGTATAGCCATGTTCTTTCTGTAATTCTACTGCCTTATTATATGCATCATCATACACTTCACCATGAAGAACCACTTCAGCACCTAATGCCTTAGTAGCATCTACTTTAATAAGTGGAGTATGGGCAGGCATAACGATTGTAGCCTTAACACCTAACTGCTGGGCTGCATAAGCCACACCCTGGGCATGGTTCCCTGCACTTGAGGCAATAAGTCCTCTAGACTTGGATTCATCATCCATCTTCATGATCTTATTATAAGCACCTCTAATCTTAAATGCGCCAGTTCTCTGTAAGTTTTCTGGTTTGATATAAACCATATTTCTACACTCTTTAGAGAACGCTGGACTATAGATCAAAGGTGTTGGAATGATCACTTCGTCTACTCTCTTTTTTGCTTCTTCAAAATCTTTTAGCTCTAACATTTTTCATTTTTCCTCCATATATTTATATTTTTAACGTTATCGCGTTATTTTGGTTCTAAATAAGACAAATTTTAGGCAAAATAATAAGAGTGGTTATACACTCTTATTTGAACTGATTTGATTTGTATGTGTAATGGTAACCAATAGCTTCCATCTTATCTACGATTTCCTGCATAGGAATATGATAGTCATAACATAAATCGGCAAGATCTTCATATTGATCTCTGAGTTTCATATTTAACCAGCTAAGTAACATCACTGGATCTTTAGGCATTTGATTCATCTCTTAATTCCTCCTCTAGTTTCTTCAACATATAGGCAATACCATCTTCATCATTAGATAAAGTGACAACATCAGCTCTTTCTTTGACTTCATCTACTGCATTGGCCATAGCGACACCACATCCTGCATATTCAATGAGTGATAAGTCATTGAATCCATCACCAAAGGCAATCACTTCTTCTTTTGTAAGATGAAGCATCTTTACTAGCTTATCTAAAGAAGCTGCTTTATCAATATTTGGTGCCATGACTTCAATAAAGAATGGTGCAGAACGATAAATACTTAAGCCTGGGAAGGCACTCTTATAGTCTTCTAATACAGAAGCCACATGTTCAGGATCACCTGTACATAATACTTTATTAATAGGATCTCTTAAAATTGATTTAAAAGATTCAGTCTTTTTAATTTCGATATCGTTAATATGTCCTTCAATATTCACATACTGATCATCTACATCTTCAGTATAAACAGCATCATCATAATATGTCATAATCGCAAGATTATGTTTCTTTGCTTCATCATATGCTTTTTTAGCCTGCTCAATAGTCAAACGCTGTTCAAACATAGTCTGTCTTGTTTTCGCATCCATTACCTTAGCACCATTGAATGATAATAAGTAACCTTCATACTTTTCTAATTCAAGTGCAGCTGCTTCATGTCTTAAACCAGGTGTTGGTCTACCTGATGCAAGTACAATTGTTGCACCTAACTGCTGTGCTTTAATAAGTGTCTTACGTGTTTCATCAGTAATTTTATTTTCTGAATTCTTTAATGTACCATCTAAGTCTAATGCAATTAACTTATATTTCATTTGATATAATCCCCTCTATTGTTTTTAAAAATCTCTTTCTTGTATCTTGTGTACGTTTCTTTGGTCCTTTGACAAGTTGATGCTTACGCATCTTTCCATTGATATAGCGTGTCATTAAAAGTGAGTCTATATTGTTGGAATCAATAATAAACCCTGAAGGATGAACAACAATCGCACCTTTTGTAAGAAGCATACCTGCTTCACCATAATCCTGCGTAATCACAAGATCACCCTTCTTCACATCTTTTAAAATAGCATAATCCACACTATCATTTCCCTGATCACACATAATAACTGATTCATAATCAAAGAAATGATTCATATCACAATACACTATCATCTTTATATCATATTTATCACACAAAAAAGCGATTTTTTCAATATCTGGCGTTGCATCTCCATCAATTAGTATTCTCATATCACTTTTAAGAGATACATAATATACATAGTGAGGTATCCACCAACTAATCCACCTACATGTCCTGTCTTAGAAATACGAGAATTCATAAGAGTAAAGGCAAGGTTAATCGCAATACAAGGCAAATAGCCTCTTAACAAATCAAAGAAAGCACCACCTTTAAATAAACCTAGTCCAATAATAGCCCCTAAAAAGCCATAGAATAAACCACTTGCACCAATTGTGATAGAGTTATCCACACTAGAATCTCTATAAGAATAGTAATAAGTAGCCAATGAACTCATCACAATAGATACTAAGACAAGTATTAAATAGCGTACTGGTCCAAGTAGTGTTTCAAACATACGTCCTAAATAGAAGATACAGTACATATTCATAAATAAATGAAGAAATTCTGTATGAATAAAAGCAGATGTAATAAATCGCCAATATTCTCCTCTATTTTTCACATAAGGTGTATATAAAGCACCTAAATGCATCGCTTCTGATGTTTTATTGTCCTTAGAAAAATAATTAATATAAACAAAAACTGCTATACATATCGCCATAAAGATATATGTGATCATTCAATAACCTCCACTACTCTTGTAACCTTAGCCATATTCTTAGAACTATCAGTGACTGTATATGTTAGAGTATAACGTCCTACAGTATTAGTCTGTACTTTACCTGTAACAACAATCTTATTTGTTAAATCACCATCTTCATTATCATAAGCAGTAACACCTTCTCTTGCATTAAAGTTATCACCTAAATGAATGACTTTATCTTCTGCCCCTTTGATCACAGGAACAACCAACTCATTAGCAACAATCACTTTAATACGCATTGGAAAAGAGGTATTACCTTGTTCATCTCTTACTACAACACGTTCAATATATGTACCTACCTTTTCATATGTTTTCTCTTTCACAAGTTCTTCACTATTTTCTTTCTTTAAGAAATAGATTTGTGTTAAAGACGCATCATTGACTTCAGCTACTGTATTTTTTGCATAGAGTGGCTGATTAGGATTCACATAATAAACAAGCTTTTTAAGTTTTACTGTTGGTTTTTTTGTATCTACAATCTTAATCTTAAAGCCATAATCACGTCCTGCATATTCAATACTTGCATTATAGTTACCTACTTTATTCAAGTTAACACGCTTCAAGTTTAAAGTAAGTGATTTTTTTATTCTATCTGGACAGATGACATAATCCTCTATATTCTGTGATACTTCCTGTCCTAATTCATAAGTAAATACTGTCTGTTTTAATTCAAAAGTTGCCATAGTGGTAATCTTAAAAATAGAAAACAATTCAAGGAAAATAAATAATAGTAAAATGACAGTAATCAATTTGTTCCTCCATTTCACTAGTATCACCTCTTTCGCCCCTTCATTATACAATAAAAGATATCTGAGTGACAAAAAAGATGATGTAAAAACATCACCTTATTTAAAAAATACATAACTAATACACATTTTCAAGTAAGCAGACTGCCTGAGAAACTATCCCTTCTCCTCTTCCTACAAAGCCAAGCTTTTCACCACGTGTTGCTTTCACATTAATCTGTGTCACATCACAATGAAGTGCTTCCGCAATATTATGTCTCATTGTAGGTATATGAGGTGCCATCTTTGGCTGTTCTGTCATAATGATTGCATCCACATTCCCAATCTTATAACCTTTTTCATTCATCAACTTATATGTTTCTTCTAACAAGATCATTGAAGAAATACCTTTGTAGCGATCATCTGTATCAGGAAAATGTTTACCGATATCTCCTTCACCTAATGCCCCAATGATTGATTCAATAATCGCATGTAGAAGAACATCTGCATCACTATGTCCCTTTAACCCTTTTTCATAAGGAATTTCTACACCACCTAGAATAAGCTTTCTTCCTTCTACTAATTGATGAATATCTATTGACTGTCCTATACGCATAACCATACCTCCATGCTTTTTATTGTAACACAAAAGGCATGAGGTTACCCTCATGCCAATATATTAATTGTATTTCTTTTTATGTGCTGCATTGATAAGTCCCTGGAATAGAGGATGTGCTCTATTTGGTCTAGAATTGAATTCTGGATGGAACTGACATGCAACGAAATATGGATGGTTAGGCACTTCAACGATTTCTACTAAATCTCTCTTTGGATTACGTCCAGAGATAACAAGTCCTGCATCTTCTAACATCTGACGATATGTATTATTGAATTCATATCTATGTCTATGTCTTTCCTGGATAAGATCCTTTCCATATAACTTATGTGCAATTGTACCTTCTTTTAATTCACAAGTGTAGTTACCAAGTCTCTGAGTACCACCCATGTTTTCTAAAGACTGATCGTGCATTAATGAAATTAATGGAGTCATACAGTTCTTATCGAATTCTAATGAGTTAACATCATCAAGTTTACATACATTTCTTGCATATTCAATAGAAGCACACTGCATACCTAAACAGATTCCTAAGAATGGAATATCATGTTCTCTTGCATACTGGATAGCAACAATCATGCCTTCAACACCTCTGTTACCAAATCCACCTGGTACTAAGATACCATCAGCATCAGCAAGCTTAGAAGCGATATTTTCCTTAGTTACTTCTTCAGAGTTAACCCAGTCAATTTCAACTTCACTATTTGCATAGTAACCAGCATGTTTTAATGCTTCATTAACTGATAAGTAAGCATCTGGGAATTCACAGTACTTACCAACCATCTTGATTTTAACTGTATCCTTTAAGTTCTTAACTCTTTCAACTAATTCACGCCATTCAGTGAAATCAGCTTCAGGAGCTTCAATTCTTAAATGATCAAGTACAACATCATCCATATGCTGATCTAATAATTCTACTGGTAATTCATAAAGAACATCTACATCATAGTTAGAGATGATAGCTTCCTTAGGAACATTACAGAATAAAGAGATCTTGTCCTTTAATTCATCAGAAATAGTATGTTCACTACGACATACAATGATATCTGGCTGGATACCATATCCTAATAATTCCTTAACACTATGCTGTGTTGGTTTAGTCTTTACTTCATGGCTGGCACCAATATATGGAAGTAAAGTTGTATGTATATAAAGAGTATTCTTGTAGCCTCTATCGAGTCTTACCTGTCTAATTGCTTCAATAAATGGTAATGATTCGATATCTCCTACAGTACCACCGATTTCTGTAATAACGATATCTGCCTGAGAAGATTCTTCTGCAGCATAAATCTTGTCCTTAATCGCATTTGTGATATGAGGAACAACCTGTACTGTTGCGCCTAAGTAATCCCCTCTTCTTTCTTTAGAAATTACATCGCTATATACTCTACCAGTTGTAACTGAAGAGTTTTTGTTTAAGTCTTCATCAATAAAACGTTCATAATGACCTAAGTCCAAGTCTGTTTCTGCACCATCAGCTGTTACATAAACTTCACCATGCTGATAAGGAGACATAGTTCCTGGATCCACATTGATATAAGGATCAAGTTTCTGCATGAATACTTTTAATCCTCTTTGTTTTAATATTCTACCTAAAGATGCAGCTGTTAAACCTTTCCCTAGACCTGATACGACACCACCTGTGACAAATATGAATTTTGCCATTCTCTTCACCTCTTTCTCTATATTAAACAAAAAAAAGCACCTACGGAAGACCCGTTTGTGCCCTTTACAACTATAGCAAATTCCCCCGTCGTATGCAATTCTTTTCTTTATTTTATTAATTAATTATATTATGATATGGCTTGGGAGGATAAACATATGGAAACACCTCGTATATTAGTTATTGATGATGAAAAAGAAATTTGTGATCTTATTGAAATTTATTTAAGTCAAGAAGGTTATCATGTTGAAAAGCGTTATAATGCGTATACATTATTACGTGATCTTGAAAAGTTCAAGATTGATCTTGTAATTCTAGATATGATGATGCCTGGGGTAGATGGAATACAAGCATTAGAGATGATCAGAGAAAAGTACAATATCCCAGTTATCTTTGTATCAGCCAAGACAGCTGACCAGGATAAGATTGAAGGATTATTAAAAGGTGCTGATGATTATATCGCAAAACCTTTTAATGCAATGGAATTAGTGGCACGTGTTAAGTCACAATTAAGACGTTATCAGGTATATAGTAAGCCTATTGGTGTAGATAATTCTATTATTCAGGCCAACGACCTTCTTATTGATACAAATAAGAAGATGGTTTCTGTAGATAATCGTCCAGTAGCTGTAACTAAGATTGAATATGAAATCTTAGTATTACTTGCCTCACATCCTGGTACAGTATTCTCTACTGAAGATATCTATACAAAAATATGGCATGAAGAAGCAACACATGCCAACAATACCATCATGGTACATATTAGAAAACTAAGAGAAAAGATTGAAAGACAGCCTCGTACACCAAGACATATTATTACTGTCTGGGGCATTGGTTATAAGTTCGAATTATGATGCAGAAACTAAGAAAGCTGTTTATTTCTTCTTTTAAATGGCGTTTGTTGATTAATATCACATTAAGTTATCTTGTCGCATTTCTTATTTATTCTATTCTAGGAATTATATTCGATAGAATTATTCCTATTGCGGTACCAAATGAAATGCGTTATGCATTATGTTATGCCATTTCTTTTATTGTCTTTGTAGAAATCTTCTTTAAACTGATTGATTTCACAATTGAATATATCAGAAAGCTGAGACGCTCTATCCAGCAGGTAACAAGTGGTAATTATGGTGTACAGTGTGAAGTAGAATATGATGATGAATTAGGTTCTCTTGCTGCAAACATCAATGTCTTATCAAAAACATTGCTTGCGAAAGAAAAAGAAAGCGAAAAGCTAAAAGAAAAAGAAAGAGCCGCATTAGATATAGAACGTAATGCAGAAAGACAAAAGAATGAATTAATCACAAACGTAGCCCATGACTTGAGAACACCTCTTACAACTATTGTAGGATATCTTGAGTTGATTAAAGATGACTCGGCTTTATCTAAAGAAGATGTACATAAGTATTCTGGTATTGCGTATGAGAAATCAATACGTCTACAGGAAATGATGGATGACCTCTTTGAATTCACTAAACTTGATAATGCAGATATCAAGTTGAATAAGAGTATGATTAATCTATCTGAATTAATCATGCAGATGACAGACGAGTTCTATCCTTCATTTAAAGACTGTAATATTACACCAATAGTAGATTTACCTGAAGAGAATATCTATGTTCAGGGAGATGGTCAGTTATTAGCCCGTGTATTTGATAATCTTATTTCTAATGCACTCAAGTATGGCTATCATAATACCGATTTAAAGATAGAAGTATCCGGTGATGAGAAATATGCAACTGTTAAAGTCATCAACCATGGTGATACTATTGCACCAGAAGATATCCCACTTCTATTTAATAAATTTTATCGTACAGACTCATCACGAAACTCTAAAACAGGTGGTACTGGCTTAGGACTAGCAATCACTAAGAATATAGTAGACCTTCATCATGGTGATATTTCTGTTACAAGTGATGATCAAATTACAACATTCATCGTCAAATTCAACAGATATTTCGATCAGAACTAACATAAAAGACCACATCAAGTGGTCTTTTCATTTTGGACTATAATTTCAACCTTTCACCTGGCTTCATATATAAAGCATGAGGTGATTTAAAGCTTTTCGCAATGTCTTCATCATATAATTGTGTAGGTGAAGTATGAATAGGAATGAAATAACGAGAATCAATTACATGTGCACAACGACTTGCTTCCTGTGCACTCATATTATAAATACCGTCTACTGGTAATAATGCATAATCTAAATCATTGAAGCTTTCCATTTCAGGATAATAATTTGTGTCTCCTGCACCATATAATGTAATACCATCTACAGTCATAACAAAACCAACACATTCTTCTCTTGTATGATTCTTATTTTCTGCAGGTGTTCCTTCAATCATTACTTTCTTAATCTTCTTAATAGGATATTCACCATCCACAAATAAATCTCCATGTCTTAAAATTACACCATCGTCTTTTAATGTAACAAGATCAACCTGATTATGATCACTATGTTCATGTGTTACAATCACAATATCTGCAGGCATATGATAACCTTCACCTGCATAAGGATCCACATAAATCACTACACCTTCATTAGATACAATGCGATAACTTCCATGTCCTTGATACAATAATTCTGCCATTTTTTTATATCTCCTTTATCACTCATTCAATTATAACTTTTCTTATTGCACAGTGCGATAGAATGGCAAAAAATAAAAAAATTTAAATTTAGTTAAAAAAAATGTAAAAACCTGTTGACGAATCGCATAACACTTGGTATATTATATGAGCGTGCTTGGTTGGGATATGGCACTAACACTTAAGCATCGGTCTAACGGCCGGTATATCCCAAGAATATTGGAGGTTTAGCTCAGTTGGGAGAGCATCTGCCTTACAAGCAGAGGGTCAGCGGTTCGAGCCCGTTAACCTCCACCATTTTTATTAAAATTTAGCTTCACATGCCGACTTAGCTCAATTGGTAGAGCAACTGACTTGTAATCAGTAGGTTGGGGGTTCAATTCCTCTAGTCGGCACCAGTGGGGAGGTAGCGAAGTGGCTAAACGCGGCTGACTGTAACTCAGTTCTCTACGAGTTCGATGGTTCGAATCCGTCCCTCCCCACCATCTTTATTGGGATATAGCCAAGGGGTAAGGCAACAGACTTTGACTCTGTCATTTCACTGGTTCGAATCCAGTTATCCCAGCCATCTTTTTTGACTCGCTAGCTCAGATGGCAGAGCATCTGACTTTTAATCAGAGGGTCAGGGGTTCAAATCCCCTGCGAGTCACCATCCTATGCGGGTGTAGTTCAATGGTAGAACTTCAGCCTTCCAAGCTGACTACGTGGGTTCGATTCCCATCACCCGCTCCAACTTATGAACGAGTCAATCTTCGGATTGACTTTTTTGTATAGAAAAACGCATGTCACCATGCGTTATTTTTTGTACTTATAGAATCCTTCACCAGTACTATATCCTAGTTTTCCTTGATCAATATAAGACTTCAACATCTTATGCATACCTTTAAAATTATATGGCGCTAAGAAGCCAGGAATCTTCACATACATACCTACAATCTCATAAGCAGTCTTTAATCCTACTGTATCAAGAATCTGGAAAGGCCCTTTAGGTGCACCAGTACCTAAAGTCCATGCCTTATCGATACTTTCAGGATCAGAGATACCATTTACCATTAAATCCATACCTGAGAATAATAATGGAATCAACATAGAATTGAGTAGGTAACCAGACTTTTCTTTATTGACAGGTAATGGAATCATTCTAATCTCTTTCGCAAACTTCATGACTTCATAAAAGCATGTTTTATTTGTCTTGTCCTGCATCATAACTTCTGTCATATTATTCTTCCAAATCGTATTTGCGAAGTGTAAGGCAAGGAACTTATCAGGTCTACCAGTAAACTTAGCTAATTTACTAGGAAGCATAGTAGAAGAATTAGTCACTAGAATTGTCTTATCAGGAAGTAGGGGAGCCATCTTTGTATAGACATCCTTCTTAGCTTCCATATTTTCTGTCATTGATTCAATGACTAAATCAGCATCTTTAACTGCTGTTTTCATATCAAGCTCTAGCTTGATTGTAGAATAAGCACGTTCTACCTTCTCTAGGCAGTTTTCCTTATCAAAATCATCATAGCCTGCAATACCCATACACCATGTATTGATAGATTTATCAATATCCATGAGATTAATTGCATCAATATAAGACTGCTTGATAGAATCAAGCTTAGGCTGTGTACGTCCAATACTGCCTTCACTTCTTAACCAGATTGTTACATCAAAACCACAATATGCTGCCTGGAATGCAATCTGTGATCCCAGAACGCCGCCACCCATAATAGTAATGTTCTTCATGTTTGTCTCCTTTCTAGTAAAATGAAAACAGAAGAAAAATTTCTTCTGCTTCACTACTATCTTTTTAAACATTATCTAATTTTCATTATACTGATTAAAAAGAGATTATCTACTATACTTTGTGAAAAACATCACAATTTCTTACAAACTCATCACATTGTACAAAAAAATCCCGCAATACGCGGGATTTCTTATTAATATCCAGGCTTACCTAAAAGCTTGAACATATTCTTCTTATAAACTTCAACACCTGGCTGGTTGAATGGGTTAACACCTAATAGGTAAACGCTCATTGCACAAGCCTTTTCGAAGAAGTATACCATATAACCGAAGCTATATGCATCAACATGATCAAGAGTGATCTGGATGTTAGGTACATTACCAACATTTACATGGGCATCAATAGTACCTTCACATGCTTTCTGGTTAACATAATCAACTGTCTTACCAGCTAAATAGTTTAAACCGTCTAAGTTATCTGCATCACTAGGGATTTCTAAGTTCATCTGAGGTTCTTTGATCTTTAATACAGTTTCGAATAAAACCTTAGAACCTTCCTGGATGAACTGCCCTAATGAATGAAGGTCAGTTGAGAAAGTACCACTTGTAGGTAAGATACCTTTTCCTTCTTTACCTTCAGATTCACCAAATAACTGTTTCCACCATTCAGCAGTCTGCTGTAACTGTAAGTTATAAGTTACAAACATTTCAGCTGGGTAACCAGCCTTTAATAACATCTGTCTTGCAACACCATACTGATAAGCATCGTTTGTAAGAAGATCTGGATTGTTGTATTTATCCTGGGCATCTTTAGCACCCTTTAACATTGCATCAACATCGATACCAGCCATTGCGATAGGGAATAATCCTACTGCAGTTAATACAGAATAACGTCCACCGATATCATCAGGAACTACGAATTCTGTATAACCTTCCTGGTCAGATAAAGTCTTTAATGCACCTTTATGAGCATCTGTAGTAGCAACAATTCTTCTCTGAGCTACTTCTTTACCCTTAGTTTCTTCAAGTAATTCTTTGAAGATTCTGAAAGCAACTGAAGTTTCAGTAGTTGTACCAGACTTAGAAATTACATTAATACCGAATTCTTTATCTTTTACATAGTTCTTAACCTGTGCTAAATAAGTAGCAGAGAATGTATTACCAATATAGATGATCTGAACCTTGTTTGTTGGGTAAAGACCATTGATTGCTTCAATAGCAGCTCTTGCACCTAAGTAAGAACCACCGATACCACAAACTAATAAAACATCAATTTCTTCAGATAATTCTGCAGCTTTTTTCTTAATGTTTTCTACTTCAGTCTTGTTGTAGTTAGTAGGTAAGTCAACCCATCCTAAAAAGTCGTTACCTGCTCCTGTTTTGTTGTGGATCATATCATGAACTTCTGCGACTCTGTCCTTATATGATTCCATGCTTTCTGTTAATTTAGCTTTACTTAAATCAACGTTGATCATACATCTTCCTCCTTTGCGATTCCTCGACTGATCCATCGAGGCATCATTTCTCTTAGTGGATTAAAACCCTTAGGTGTCTCCACGATTGACTTTCTTTTGCGAAAACGTCTCTTTTTCGCGACTGCTTTTAAAGAAAGCCTTGCCTGATGATGGACGTTATCTATATCAATGACTTTTACCTTAACCTGTTCTCCATAAAAGACAAATTGATTTACGTCACGAACAAATCCATCAGATATTTCTGATATATGGATTAATCCGCTGCTTCCATCAGGCAATAAAGCAAATGCACCATATGGTTGAATACCAGTAATGGTCACATCAACAATGTCACCTACATGAACTTGATGTTCCATTGCACGCCTCCAATCAACTGCATTATAGCATAATTATAATAGTGATAAAAGAATAGATAATAATAATTCTTTAATGTGAAAATTATATTCAAGTAGATGCATTAAGTATTGATGTAATTAATCAGTTGTGAAATAAATGCACACAGCAGAAGAATACTATTATTTAAATAGAAATATACTGTAACCCCCTTTACAAAGTGCAAATGTGATGATAAAGTTAGATTATGCTAACTAAAGGAGATGAATAAAATGAAATCAAAAAAAAGTATTTTAATTAGTGCATGTAGTATGGCGTTGGTTTTATCTAATGCAGCAACTGTTTATGCTACAGATGATTCTAGAACTGTTGTGAATATAAGAGCAGATTTATCCAATCCTAGTTATTCACAAAAAGTAGAAAAAATATTTGAGAATCCCGATGTATTAACAGTAAATGTGATAGATACAAGCTTCCAATCTGATATCTCAAAAAAAGATTTAGTTATGGAAACATCTGCAACTACTACACGTTATGAAGCAACTGGCAAGAGAAAGGCAGCAGGAAATTATACGGGTTCTAAAGTATTGGGTCAGGCAAAAGGTGGACCAGGAATGACACTACAAATATCACATACAAAGAGTGTTTCTAATAGTTATAGTTGTAGTGTTCCAGTTAATCTGTTATCAGTAAAAAATGTTGTTGGTTTTTCAGTGACAGATAAAGAAGATATTACTGTTTCTGGAAGTGCTACTGTTCCATCGGTTCATAATAACAAAAAAGTAAAGGCAATGACGTTTACAGCTCATCCATATTATTTGAAATATACATATTCGGTTGTGAAAATCACTAATAGTTGTGGACTTGTTCATAGAACGAATGCAGGTACTGGAAGTGCCTCAAAAGCTACTGGATGTTCGTTTACAAGAGCATATACTTATAAATAGCGAGGAATCATATGAAGAAAAAAATATTATATATATTGGTTGCTGCATTACTCTATATACTCACACAACTACCAACTATTGTAAGTAACTATTATTTTTCACCTGATATATGGGATATTGCAGTATGCGAATATGTTCTTAAGTCTGTCGGATGGATGATTGTCGTACTCTATATCATTCATTTTGTATTGGATTATATTAAAAATAACAGTGATGAATAACATTGAAGAATCCTCAGGGGTTCTTTTATTATGTTCAGAGTTCATTTACTTTATAAAAATAGCGAATTATGCTTAAAAATGTGCATTCTATTAAAATTGTCTAATAAATAAGTCTATTTTTTAGTGATTCTATAGAGTATATCACTTTTCTTTTTTATTTTGTGTGTTATAATGGTCAAGCAGAAGCGAGGTGAAAGTGTGAAACAAAAATCAATCAAAACGTACAAAAAAAGACAAACTTAAAAACAAGTTTGAATAATTTAGAAAAAATAGAATAATTGAATAT
>SKEC01001012.1_pt1 | contig 23521 bp, 23 predicted proteins | sample 4826641 | NCBI WGS metagenome assembly SKEC01 (sample SAMN11008819, study PRJNA524170) | human gut metagenome | biome: Human fecal sample; material: Feces; isolation source: fecal sample from pouch patient p18, p21 | host: Homo sapiens | place: Israel: Tel-Aviv | collected 2015-12-22
CCACCATAATGACCGTGCCGGTCTCGCTCTGCTCGATGGCATTTTCGTAATGCTTGATCTGCGCACGGATGATCTTGGAGATCTCTTCAGGTTTCAGTTGCATCTTTGTTTGTTCACCACTCAATTCATAAATTTCATTTCGGGTGGAAATTCGTCCTGTGTCACAGGGTCACTGCGGCAATGTTCCGGCGCAGTGCCGCCAGACGGTTCTGCACGGTGCCGTCCAGCTCGGTGCCGTCGATATCCAGACGGATGCCGCCCAGCACCGCCGGGTCGACCTTTGTCTGCAGGTCGATGGTCTTGCCGGTGAGGGCTTCCAGCTTCTGGTGCAGGGCAGCCGTCTGCTCTTTGGTCAGGGCAATGGCCGAGGTAGCCGTTGCCTCCAGAATGCCGTGTGCCTCATTGTAGCGGATGCGGTAAGCCCGCGTACAGCCGCCAAGCTCCCGCAGGGTGCCTTTCTCGCACAGGATCTTTAAAAAGTTGAGCACATAGAGATGGACCTGCCCCCGCAGGGCTTCGTCCAGCAGGCCGCAGCGCTCCTTTTTGGGGATGCTGGGGATGCTGAGCAGATGCAGGTAGTCCGGGTTTGCCTTGAAAAGTGCGTTCACTTCTTCCAGCTCCCCCAGGATGCGGGTCTCAAGCCCTTCCTCCGCTGCCAGATCGTACAGGCTTCCGCCGTACATCCTTGCGATCTCGGTCATGATGCTTCACCCACATTTTTGATAAATTCGTCGATCAGGTCCCTGTGGTCCTCTTCGCGGATCTCGCGCTCCACCACTTTGGAGGCGATCTCCATGGCACTGCCGCCGATCTCGTCCTTGACCTCGTTCACGGCCTTCTTGCGCTCCTGCGCAATGTCGGCCTCGGCCTTCTGCTTGAGGGCAGCAGCCTGGGCACGGGCCTCGCCCACGATCTCTTCGCCGCGGGCGGTGGCGGTCTTTTGGGCACTTGTCACGATCTGGTTGGCCTCGGTGCGGGCATTCTGCAGGTTCTGCTCATACTCGGCCTTCATGGCCTCAGCATCCTCCCGCAGCTTCTTGGCGTCCGCGATCTCGCTGTCTGCCTTGGCCTTGCGGTCGGCAATGACTTTCTTGACCGGATTCAGCAGGAACTTTTTAAAGATCAGCATCTGGATCATCAGGTTGCAGATCTGGGCCAGAAAGGTCCAGCCATCCAGGGTGATCAGTGCCTGGTACACTTGTTCCATAAGCGTCTCCTTTCGTTCGGTTTTCAGAGTAAAACGCTTATGCCAGGTACTTCATGAACATACCGGGTGCCAGGAAGATCAGCAGCAGGCCGGTGACAAAGCCGTAAATACCGGTGGTCTCGGAAAGGGCAACGCCCAGGATCAGGGTGCTGGTCACGTCGCTCTTGCATTCGGGCTGACGGCCGACGGCCTCACAGGCAGCAGCAGCAGCGTTGCCTTCGCCAATGCCGGGGCCGATGCCGGCGATCAGAGCACAGCCTGCGCCGATGCCGCAGCCTGCCAGAGCGATACCACGAGCCAGGTACTGGAAGTCAGTCATAAGTTTGTCCTCCTAAAAGAAAGATGTTGTGTTGTGGAGATGCCGGGAGCGTTACTCCTCACCGGCAGCACGTTTGATGAAGATTGCGGTCAGGGTACAGAAGATGAACGCCTGGATGCAGCCGCCGAACCAGTCGAAATACAGGCCGGTAAAGGCCGGGATACCGATCTGGAACAGCTGGATCTGGCCCAGCACCCCAGGCAGCCAGCCAAAGAGCACATGGCTCAGGCTTGCCAGCGCCCAGTACAGCAGTGTGGAGATGACCGTACCGGACAGGATGTTGCCAAAGTGACGGAACGCCATGCTGACAGGGGTGGACACCTCCGACAGCACATTGATGGGTGCCATGATGAAGATGGGGTCCAGCAGGCCCTTGAGGTAGCTGAGGATGCCGTTCGTTTTGATCTTGTAATACATGATCAGCACGAACACCACGATGGCCCAGGCCGCCTCGGTGTTCAGGTCCGCCGTGGGGCTCCACAGGCCCACCACGCTGATCAGGTTGCACCCGATGCTCAATGCGAAGATCGAGCCGATGAGCGGGATATACTGGTCAAAGTGGCAGCCCATGTTGTCGTGCACGAACTGGTCCAGCCGGGTCACGATGAACTCCGCGGCCGCCTGCCGTTTGGACACGTTTTCCAGCTTGAGGCCATGCCCCAGCCAGATGGCCAGACCCGAAAGCAGCGCCATCACGATCCAGGTACTCACAAGGGTCTGGGTGATCTTGAAGTCGCCCAGCAGCGGGATGTTGGTATGGATGGTGTACAGGATCTTTGCGCCGTTCAGTTCCATTTGTTAGGTTTCACCCCCTTCGTCACGGGTTCCATCCGCCTGCGCCGGGGCAGGGGCGGGGTCGTCCTCCACAGAGACGTCCACCGGCTCCTGCGGGGCCGCAAGCGGCTTGTACTTACCGGTTATTTGCAGGTAATAAATGGTGATGCGCGGGAAAAACAGCGGCAGCACACCGGCAAACGGCTGGAAGCAGGGGGCCGCGATGGCCACCACCACCCACACCGCCTGCAGCAGCATGCGGCTGTTGTAGGATAGCTGCAAGGTCGCTTTGCGCTTTTTCTCGTCTGGTTCGTCGATGATCTTCTGCACCACAAAGCAGATGCCGGCAAAGTTGCCGATGGCCACGGCCGCGCCCACAAGGCTGGCCAGCACCACAGTGTAGTCAAACCTGACCCACCCCACCAGATGCAGTGCTGCGAACAGCACCCACATGGCTGCGGTGCAGATGGCTGTGCCTCCGGCGATACGCAGCAGCTGCTTTCTGGATTCCGGCTCCAGTTTCATAAAAAAGCCCTCCATTACTGGTGGGAGTTGAAGCCCACCCGGTGATTTTTTTCCTTTTTGGAGCGGTCCAGGCGCTCTTTGCAGAACACCCAGAAATTTTGCGCTCCCGCCGCCAGCCCCAGCAGAACCGCCGGCAGGAACAGCCATTCCGGCCAGTTCCAGCGTTCCACGGCCCACCAGCACCCCGCCAGGCACAGCACCAGCGGCAGAAGCATGTTCAGGCCCAGCTGGGTCAGCCAGACCAGATCCTCCAATGCCTTGTACCAGCCTTTCAATGCGGTTTTCCCTCCCAGTGCGGCCTGCGATGCAGCATCCAGTATCTGGATATTCTGCCAGCATCCGGCGGCAGCAAAAATTCTTATGTGCCTAGTATAATTCAATCCGGCGGTTTTTTCAATGAATTTTCCACTGAATTTTGGCAAATCTTCATAGTTCCGCCGCAGTCTCTTCACAGTTGTCCGCCTGTGGTGGAGTTTGTGCGCCTGCGGCCCCATCAATACCAAAACTTTGCCAAAAAGTTTGTGCAGGATGCAAAAAAGCCGCCCGACTCATGAAAGAACCGGGCAGCTTTCAGCTTATTTTATGCGGGCAGCAGGCTCAGTCAGCCTTGCGCTGGATCCAGATCTGGGTGCCAAAGAAGGGGTTGGCGGTACCCAGGCACAGGCCCTGGTCGGTGGTGGCAAACACACGCAGACCATGGTTGTAGGGGTCCCCAAAGCCATCAATGGTAATGGTCTCAAAGTTGACGCCATCCTCGGTGACGTACAGGTCAAAGCCACGCTTTGCCGTCCGCAGATAGTTCAGCAGCTTGATGGCACTGGCCATGTTCCGCACCGTGATGTTCTTAAAGACAAAGTTATAAGAAAACTTGATGGTCTGAGCCAGGGTATCGGGGTTGCCGGTGCCGTTGGGGTCCACCGTTGCCAGGGCCTTCATCAGGGCCTTCAGGTAGTTCCACTGGTCCTTCCACTCGGAGGGGGTCCGCTTCAGCAGGTTGCCGTTGACGAACTGACCCAAGCACTCCAGCAGGCTGCTGGCATCGTGGGTGCCCACATACAGCTTGCCGTCGTAGACCTCCATGCGCCAGATGTACTGGTTCTCGTTGCGGCCAAAGCCGGACTTCAGGCCGGAGAGGCTGCCGTTGGGGAACATCTTGGTGGAGTTGCCCACCACCAGCTCCATATTCTCGTTCTTGTCCATGCGGTACAGGTTCACGGACTGGTCCAGGTTGGCGTTGAGGAACCGGCAATCCAGGCCGCCGCCAAACTGGCCGTCGGCGTTTTTACCGGTCTTGGAGAACAGGACCCGCTCCAAAGCGATCTCCTCGTCGTTGTACTCGCCGATGTACAGGTAGTCGTTAAACACCATCAGGTTGGCTGCGCCGGAACGGGTGCGCTCCGGGTCGATGCCAAAGGTGTACCGGGCACCGTCCTTTTTCTGGTCACCAGCCACAGGGGTCCAGGTAAAGGTGCCGTCGGCATTCCGGTCGCCGCGCACCAGTGCAAAGGACTGCATGGTGTTTTTGTTGGGCATATTGTCCAGGGTGCCGGTGCAGATGGAAACATACAGGCTGTTGTTGTACTCCACCATATCCCAGATGCTGCCGCCGTAGATGCTGTCGGCATAGCGGTAAGCCGGGTAGTTGAACAGGCTCTCGGAATCTGCGATCTGGGTAAAGCCCTTCTCCGGGTCGGAGGAGATCAGCAGGGTGGCACTGCTCTTGCCGGTGGCGGCGTCCATGGTCACGTTGCTGATGACCAGCTGGTCCTGATAGACGCACATGCCACGGATGCCGGTGCTGATGCCCTCCTTGTAGGCTGCAGCGTAATCCTGCACACTGTTCAGGCCTGCATACACGACCTTGCATTCGTCCGTCTCCGGGTCCACCTGCCACACGCTGGGCAAAAAGCCAATGCCGCCGCCGCCCACGCTGCCGCAGAAGTACAGCTTGCCGTGGTACTCGATGGCATTGCGGAACAGGGGGGTGTGACCGTTGAGGGTGCCGGACATCAGCACCTTGGTCTCGCCGGTCTTGGTGTTGATCTTGACCAGCACGCCCTTGGGTTTGCCGCCGTCGGCTTCCTCCAGGAAGAAGGTGCCGTTGTAGAGGGCATCAAAGGTAGCCTTCAGAACCCTGTCATCGAACTCGTCCCCCAGGCTGCTCTTCATCAGAGAGAGGGTGTTGCCGATGGCTGCGTAGCAGGTGCCCACATAGATCCAATCGCCGTAGCCCACAGCAGCCCATGCGTAGTTCTGGCCCCGGTCGCCGGCATTGTAGCCCTCAGCCTCCGGGTCGGTCACCACGTCCACTGCCCCATCGCCCAGATAGTCCACAACGCCGTCTGCCGTCTTGACGTCCTTTTCCGGGTGAGAGAGCTTTTCAAACGTATAGCCGTTTTTGTTGTAGTAGAAGGTGTTGCTGTCCTCCAGGGACTCAACCGAGGTCAGATCTTCCCAGGTATTGACCTCTGCAGCAGCCTCTGCACCTTCTGCAGAAGCCAGAAGCTGCACCGGCAGAGCGGACAGCATAGCCGCTGCCAGCACACCGCTGATCACACGTTTCCAGTTCATAATATTCTCCTCTTTATGGCACTGCAATTTCCCACACCTATTATTAAGAAATTGTTAAAAGCCACCTCAGTATAGCACACAATTTCCCAGGGCACAAGGATGTTTTCAACAAAAGACCGCTTTTTTCGGGAAAATTCGGGCAAAAAAGCGCAAAAAAGCCGCCCGGCTCCGGAGAGTCGGGCGGCAAAGATCCGGGTCAGAACCGTTTTACCAGAGGTTTGCGGTCTCGTTGTAGAGGCCCTCGTAGCTCTTGGCAGACACGTCCCAGCTGAAGTCGCACTCCATGCAGTGACGCACCAGGTTGTGCCAGTTCTGCTTGTCGTTGTAGGCGTCCTGTGCGTGGCAGCAGGCCTCGTACAGCTCGTGGGCGCTGTAACCGGCAAAGGTGAAGCCATTGCCGTCGCCCATGGTGCTGTCGTGGATGGAGTCGCGCAGACCGCCGGTCTCACGCACGATGGGAGGCGTGCCGTAACGGCAGGCCACCATCTGGGCCAGGCCGCAGGGCTCGCTCTTGGACGGCATAATAAAGGCGTCTGCACCGGCGTAGATCTCCTGGGACAGGGCCGGCTCAAAGCCGATGTAGGTGCCCACACGGCCCGGGTGACGGGCGCACAGGTCGGAGAAGAAGTTCTCGTACTGGCTCTCGCCGCTGCCCAGGATCACCAGCTCGATGCCGCGGTCCACCAGACCGTCGGCGACGCTCTGCACCAGGTCAAAGCCCTTCATGCCCACCATGCGGCTGACCATGCCAAAGACGGGGCTGCCGTCCTTGTTCAGGCCGAACCTGTCCTGCAGGGCCTCCTTGCACTTTGCCTTGCCCTCTTCAAAGTTGTCGATGCTGTAATTGAAGGGGATGTGCTTGTCGGTGGCGGGGTCGTTGGCATCCATGTCGATGCCGTTCAGAATGCCGCACAGCTTATACTGCTTTTCCCGCAGCAGGGCATCCAGACCGTAGCTGAACCAGGGGTCCAGGATCTCCTGTGCGTAGGTAGGGCTGACCGTGGTGATCTTGTCGGCCGTCTCAAAAGCGCCCTTCATGAAGTTGGCGCAGCCATCGTACTCCACGATGTGCTGGTCCCGGCGGCCGATGCCGCAGGTATCTTCCAGAATGTCGGTGCCGTACTTGCCCTGGTAGGCAATGTTGTGGATGGTGAACACCGTCTTGATGCGGTTGAACTTATCCAGATGGCGGTAGTATAGGTTCAGGTACACGGGCACCAGAGCAGTCTGCCAGTCGTTGCAGTTGATGATGTCCGGGGTGAAATCGATGTAGAACAAAGTCTCCAGCACAGCACGGGAGAAGAAGGCGAAACGCTCGCCGTCATCGTAAAAGCCGTAGAGGCCGCGGCGCTTGAAGTAATACTCGTTGTCGAGGAAGTAGTAGGTCACGCCGTCCACTTCGGCCTTGAACAGGCCGCAGTACTGGCTGCGCCAGCCCACAGGCACCGAGTAGTTGGTAACGTACTCCAGCTTATCCCGGAACTTCAAATCGCCGTACAGGGGCATAATGACACGGGCGTCCACGCCGTCCTTCACCAGGGCTTTGGGCAGGGCACCGGCCACGTCTGCCAGACCACCGGATTTTGCAAAGGGGTTTGCTTCCGAAGCAGCATACAGGATTCTCATAGGTTCGCTCCTTCCATATTGGGGTCATGATCCGCTCTCCCCTCCCACCGCCAGGCAGCGGAACGGATACACATACAAAAGAGCAGGCGGGGGCACACAAGTGCCCCCGCCCCTCTCAAGAGGGGCTACCGGGGAGGAAGCCGCCCCTATGGATATTGCAAGGATCAGACGGTGTGCTTCTTCTGCACATACACCGGGAAGCTCTCGGTGCCGGACAGCTTTTTGCCGGCGGTGATCTTCACGTTCTTGTCGGTGACCACGCAGTCCAGCTCCACATTGGGCTCGACTACGGTATCCTGCATCAGGACGCAGTTGCGGACCACTGCGCCCTTCTTGATCTTGACGCCGCGGAACAGCACACAGTTCTCCACGGTGCCCTCAATGAGGCAGCCGTCGGCCAGGATGGAGTTTTCCACCTTGGAGCCGGTGACGTAACGGGTGGGGTTGTCGTCACGGATCTTCGTGTAGACCGGGCTGTTCTTCGGGAACAGGGCATCCAGGTTCTTCTCGTCGATGAGCTTCAGGTTCTCGTCAAAGTAGCTCTTCATGTCGCAGACATGAGCCACATAGCCGGTGTACTCCAGCGCATGGATGTTCAGGATGTTGACATTGTGTGCCAGGATATCGCGCTCAAAGTAGATCAGGCCGCGGGAAGTTGCGTCCTTGACCAGCTTGATCAGGGTCTCGCGCTCCAGCACATAGATGTTCAGGTCCAGGTTCTGCACGCCGGGGCGGTAGTCATTGAACAGCAGCTCGGTCACACGGCCGTCGGCATCGACGGTCAGGGTATAGTTGTCGTTCTTGCGGCCCTCGGGGATCTCGGTCTTCTGGTAAGCCACAGTCACATCGGCACCGCTTGCCTGATGGGCAGCCAGCAGAGCGTTGAAGTCGTAGTTGACGGCGATGTTGGCATCGCTCATGACCACATACTTTTCCTTCTGATTCTCCAGGAAGTTCAGGATGGAGCCCAGAGCCTCCACACGGCCGGAGTAAATGCGCACGCCCTTTTCTGCAAAGGGAGGCACGATGTTCAGGCCGCCGTGACGGCGGGCCATATCCCATTCACGGCCGGTGCCCAGGTGATCCATCAGGGAGTGGTAGTTCTTACGCACCACGATGGACACGTTGGAGATGCCGCAGTTGGCCATGCTGGACAGCACAAAGTCCACCATGCGGTAACGGCCTGCAAAGGGGATCGAAGCCATTGCACGCTCGGTCACCAGCTCCGGAACGGTATTGTCATAGCTGTTGGGGAAAATGATGCCCAACGCATTGGTGTTCTGTCTCAGCATACTTCCACGCCCTCCTTGACGGATTCAAACACTTTTGCGCCCTCCTTGACGGTGGCGCCTGCACCGACCGTCAGACCGGTGCCCACATGTGCGATGGGGCCGTCGCCGCCGACCTTTGCACCGGCACCGACCACAACGTCCTCTGCCAGGATGCAGCGCTTGACCACGGCACCTGCCTTGACGACCACGCCGTCCATCAGGACAGCGTCCTCAACGGTAGCGCCCTCTTCCACCACGACGCCTGCGCTCAGCACAGAGTGCTTGACGGTGCCGTAGATCTTGCAGCCCTCGGTGACCAGAGAGTCCTGCACGACGGCGCGGGGGCCGATCTTCTGAGCCGGCAGCACGGGGTTGCGGCTGTAGATCTTCCAGGTCTTGTCGAAGATGTCGATGCCGGAGTTCTCGGGATCCAGCACTTCCATGTTGGCTTCCCACAGGCTGTCGATGGTGCCCACGTCACGCCAGTAACCGGCAAAGCGGTAAGCGTACATCTTGCGGCCGTCGCGCAGCAGGGCGGGGATGATGTTCATGCCGAAGTCGTTCTTGGAGTTGGGGTCTGCCTCGTCCTCTTCCAGATACTTCTTCAGGACATCCCAGTTGAAGATGTAAATGCCCATGGAAGCCAGGTTGGACTTGGGTACCGGGGGCTTCTCCTGGAACTCGGTGATGCGGTCGTTCTCGTCGGCCACCATCAGGCCGAAGCGGGAGGCTTCCTTCCAGTCCACTTCCATGACGGCCACAGAGAACTCTGCGCCCTTTTCCTTGTGGAAGCGCAGGAAGTCTGCGTAGTCCTGCTTACAGATCTGGTCACCGGACAGGATGATCACATACTCGGGATCATAGCTGTCGATGAAGCCGATGTTCTGATAGATCGCGTTTGCCGTGCCCTTGTACCAGTCGGTGCCCTTAGCCTGCTCGTAAGGGGGCAGGGTGTGCACGCCGCCGTGCAGACGGTCCAGATCCCAGGGCTGGCCGTTGCCGATGTACTCGTTCAGCTTCTGGGGCTGATACTGGGTCGCAATGCCAACGGTATCAATGTTGGAGTTCACGCAGTTGGACAGCGGGAAGTCCACGATGCGGTACTTACCGCCGAAGGACACTGCAGGTTTTGCCGTTTTCTGTGTCAGCGCGTACAAGCGCGAGCCACGTCCGCCGGCAAGGATCATTGCCACAATTTCTTTTGCCATAGCTTTATTCTCCCCTTTAACATTAACATTTCCGTTGTTCGGAAATGAGCGTCAACAAATGATCGTGTAGAACGGATGGGTTACTCTTTGGCTGCCTTGGGTTTGCGGCCGCGCTTTTTGGGCGCTTCCTCTGCTGCCGGTTCCGGCTCAGCCTTTGCCTTCCGGGTGGGTTTCTTCACCGGCTTTTCTGCCGGAGCTTCGGCGGCCTTGGGCTTACGGCCGGGCTTTTTTGCATCCTTTTCCGTGGGGGCCTCCGGGGCAGCCTTGGGTGTGCGGCCAGGCTTTTTCACGGCCTTTTCTGCCGAGGCTGCCTTGGTGGTCTTTTTGGCGGCGGTCTTTTTGCCGGGCTTTTTCGCCTCGTCCGCTGCAGTTTTGGCGGTGCGCTTTGTAGGCACCTCAAAGTACAGGGTGCTCATGGGGGGCAGTGTGATGGTGATGCTCTGCTCAAAACCGTGCATGGGCTTTTTGTGGGTCCGCACCGACTTGTTGTGCACCGCACCGGAACCACCAAAGGCTTCGTCATCGCTGTTCAGCACTTCCTTGTAGGTGCCGGCCACCGGGGCGCCCAGGGTGTAGCCCTCGCGCAGAACGGGGTTGAAGTTGCACACCACCAGGATCTGCTTGCCGGCAGTGTCCTTGCGCAGGAAGGCGATGACGCTCTGCTGGGAGTCGTCCGGCACGATCCACTGGAAGCCCTCCCAGCTGTAGTCCACCTGCCAGAAAGCGGGGTGGTCCTTGTAGAAAGCGTTGAGGGTCTTGGCATAGTTCTTCAGCTCGGTGTGCTTGTCGTAGCCCAGCAGCATCCAATCCAGCTGCTTGGCCTCGTTCCACTCGGCAAACTGGCCGAACTCCTGACCCATGAACAGCAGCTTCTTGCCCGGGTGCGCCATCATGTAGCCAAAGAAGGTGCGCAGGTTGGCAAACTTTGCATCATACTCGCCGGGCATCTTGTTGATCAGGCTGCCCTTGCCGTGCACCACTTCGTCGTGGCTGATGGGCAGCACAAAGTTCTCGCTGAACGCATAGAAGAAGCTAAAGGTAACCTTGTTGTGGTTGCCTGCGCGGAAGAGCGGGTCGGTCTTCATGTAGCTGAGCATGTCGTTCATCCAGCCCATGTTCCACTTGAAGTTGAAGCCCAGGCCGCCGTCCGAAGCGGGCTTTGTGACCATAGGCCATGCGGTGGACTCCTCCGCGATCATGTACTTGTGGGGGTGACGGCCCAGCACGGTGTTGTTGAGCTTGCGCAGGAAGGCCACGGCCTCCAGGTTCTCCTTGCCGCCGTCCTTGTTGGGCTCCCACTCGCCCTGCTTACGGTTGTAATCCAGATACAGCATCGAGGCCACGGCGTCCACCCGCAGGCCGTCGATGTGGTACTGCTCCAGCCAGTACAGTGCGCTGGAGATCAGGAAGCTCTGCACCTCGTTGCGGCCGAAGTCGAACACCATAGTGCCCCACTCCTTGTGCTCACCGCGCTTGGGATTGGGGTCCTCATAACAGGGCTCACCGTCAAAGTTGTACAGGCCGAACTGGTCCTTGGGGAAGTGGGCAGGCACCCAGTCCATGATCACGCCAATGCCGGCTGCGTGCAGCTTATCCACAAAGGACATGAAGTCCTTGGGAGTGCCGTAGCGGCTGGTGGGGGCAAAATAGCCGGTGACCTGATAACCCCAGCTGCCGTCGAAGGGATATTCCATCACGGGCAGCAGCTCCACATGGGTATAACCCATCTCGGTGATGTAGGGGATCAGCTGGTCGGCCAGCTCTGCGTAGTTGTAGGGCTTGTCGCCCTCCTTCATCTTCCAGCTGCCGACGTGCATCTCGTAGATGTTCATGGGGCCGTTGATCACATCGGCCTTCTTCTGGGCGGCCTGCCAGGCCTCATCGTGCCAGGCAAAGCCGGAGATATCATAGACCTTGCTGCCGTTGGACGGCCGGGTCTCGGCGTGGAACGCATAGGGGTCAGCCTTGTAGACAAGGTCGCCTGCACGCGTAGTCACGCAGTATTTGTAAACGTCGAATTCCTTCATGCCAGGAATAAACAATTCCCACACAGAATCCCCATCCACCTTGTGCATGGGGTGGCTGCCGGGCTTCCAGCTGTTGAAGTCGCCTACCACGCTGATAGCCACAGCGTGCGGTGCCCATACGCGGAACACGACGCCGGGCTCGCCTGCGCGTGTTTCCAGATGTGCGCCGAAGTAACGATAGGCCTCGCAGTTGTTGCCCTGCTTGAACAGATACACCGGCAGATCCGATGCATTGCCCTGAATCTTTTCTTCGGTCGGTTTCATAGACTGCTCCTCCCCGTACAGGTCCGCATACGCGCACCTGTAGCTTTTTACTCTTTTATATTAAAGAATTCCGACCGGTTTTTCAAGGCCTTTTCTGGAAAAATACCCATAATCTTTTCTTCAATATTTCTCCCTTATATACACACCCGCCAATTTTTTGCAAAATTTATCGTGAATCTTACCAATGCAATGAAAAAAGCGGAGCCTCTGCACCTCTCTCTTTTGGGAGAAACGTACAAATGCTCCGCTCTGCGGGGTCCTTTTCTGTTATGGGGGTCATGCGGCGGACCGGTCAGCCCACCACATACACATTCACCTGAATGGCACCGTTGATCACGCTCTCGGCGTAGGTCTCATAGAACAGGTCCACCAGGATCTGACCCTTCTGCACCGCGATGCCGGTGTCGGTGGCCACCGCGTAGCCGTACACGAACTTTCCGTCCGTAGAAGTGATGTACAGCTTGGTGCCGTAGGGGATCACATCCGGGTCCACGGCCACGGTGCCGTAGCCAAGGCCAAGGCCGGAAGAGCCCTTGCCGGTTTTAGAATAATAACCGGTGGCCTTGCCGGTGAGCACCTTGCTGTAGGAAGCAGGGGCATTGGTGGTGCCGTCCGGGCCGGTCAGGGGCGAGACGGGTGCGCCCGCGCCGTAGGTCTTGATGACATGGTTCGTGGGCTGCACGGTGGTGGTGGAATCCACCACGATGCTGTTCTCCAGCTCACCGTCCACATAGCGGTCGCGGGTGGTCACGGTCTGCTGGCCCTCGGCACCGTGCTGCACGGTGGTGGTGCGCCCGGTGTTGCGGAAGTACAGGCTGGTATAGACATACTCGGTATCATAGGGGATGGCCTGCGTTTCCACGCGGTCCTGATAGTCCACGCGGTGCACCACGATCTGGGTGCCTGCGGTCACCAGGCGGTCCAGGGCAGGCTCGGTGTAGTCATCGCCCTCCAGGGTGATGCCGGCGCGCTGCAAGGCATCGGCCACAGTGCCGTACACCATCTTCACCGGGTAGGTCTGGCCGTCGGCCTGGACGTTCACCGAGAATGCGCGCTCAATGTTCAGGGTGGCAAGGTTGCCGCTGAACGCCGTGTAATAGACCTGGTCGCCCTCTTCGGACTGGATGCCGGAGAGGCTCATGACCTTTGCGGGGTCGGTGGCAGAGGTGAGGATCACCTGCTTGGCCCCATTGGAGTCGGTGACGTAGGTCAGCCGCAGATTCGCAGCGGTCACACCAAGGGTAGCCACAAGGCACACGACCATGACACAAAACGCCAGCACGCGGGAAGAGACTGCAGATCTGCAGCCCGAGGATGCTTTTTTCAAGTTTACGGAAGCGATACGAGACAACTCCTCTCTTCTTGTTTTTGGTGCGGCCGCGGATGCTGCATTGCACCCCGGCCGCCGGGACTGCGGAGCACCAGGGGCTCCACAATCAAATACGATGCTTTTCCGGCTGTGGAAGCCAAGCATCGTATTGCGTCGGAATCCGTTCCAACGGGACATTGCTCCGTCCCCCGGCACAGGCCCCCATTGCCTGCACCGTACCGTCCGCTCAGACGGCATTTCACTTCATCCAGATAAAATTTAAACGCTGCAACGTCCGTTGCTCCGTTGCGCGGTATTATCTTACCAGACCGGAGCTGATTTGTCAAATCGGGTGCCTCCACTTTGTTAGATACTTGACATTCTTTTTTGTGCAATTTTAACAGTGTTTCCTGCAAAATATTGTTTTTTAAGTTATTTCCTCCGGATTTTTCGCTCTTTTTCGTCTACGTTCTGTTCATGAATTTTTAACATTTGCATCCGTCCCGGACGCCCCGGAACGACCCGTTTCTGGCCCTCCCGCACGGAAACAAGCGGCCAAATACCGCAGTTTTCTGCACAAAACCAGGCCCGCCGCCGGGCATTTTCCGCACCCGGAATTGCCCCCGAATTACCCCCAAAAACACCCCTCCGGCAAAATGCCGAAGCCCAGAAATCTGCGGAGAAAAAAAACACACTTCTGCTGCCGCGCGCCCCGGCGTACAATCAAATAAAAAACCGGAAAGGAAGGTCAAAACCATGAAGATCCAAATCATTCATCGAGCCTGCGGCGGCACCGAATTCCTGCCGCAGCCCAGCCGCCTGCACCTGGGCGCACAGAACGCGGAAGGCGTGGACCGGCTGCAGTTCCAGCTGCCCGAAAGCTGGGCCGACTGCGCCATTGCCCTGTACCTGCGCCGCAGCGACGGCACCCAGCTGGCCCCGGTGCCGCTGGACGGCGATGCCAGCGTGACGGTGGACCGCCGCCTCACCGGCTGCACCGGTGGGCAGTGGATGCTGGCCGCCGTGAGCGGCTCCGGCTACACCGCCTACACCCGCCCCGGCCGGTACGACACCTATGCCACCCTGCCCACCGACGGCGGCTCCGAGGACCTGCCGCCCACCCTGTACGAGCAGTTCGTGGCCCGCGTGCTGGAAAGTGCCAGCACAGCCGCCACGGCGGCCCAGAGCGCCTCGGCCAGCGCCGAACGCTGCACTTCCAGTGCCGCACAGGCACAGACTGCTGCCCGGCAGGCCAGCACCAGCAGCACCGCGGCGGCCGGGTGTGCATCCCGGGCCGAGGCTGCTGCCGCCCGCGCCGAAGAGCTGGCCCCGGCAGACGGTCAGGTACTGAGCGTGAACGGCAAAAGCGGTGTAGTGGTCCTGCGTGCGCAGGACGTGGGTGCCCTGCCCCGGCCTGCGCAGCCGGCAGCCGGCTCCCTGCTGCGGGTTCTGAGCGTGAACCCCGACACCGGTGCCCTGCTCACCGACACTACGCCCCCGCCTGACCTGACGCCCTATGTGCGCAGCAGCACCCTGCCGGACGCAAAGACCCCCGGCCCGGTGCGCATCGACCCGCAATACGGCGTGGCTGTGCGGGAGGACGCCACCCTGACCCTTGTGCCTGCCTCCGCCGAGCAGCTGGACAGCATGACCGACGGCTTTGCGCCGCTCACCACCGCCAGCACTGCCGCCGGGTGGACCGGTGCGGAAAAGACGGCCGCCCTGCGCACGCTGGGTGCCGACCTGACCGCCTACTATACCCGGCTGGAGGCCGACGCCAAGTTCGGCACGCCGTACACCCTGCCGCCCGCTACGGCGGACCAGCTGGGCGGCGTGAAAGTGGGCGAAGCGCTGGACATCGCCCCGGACGGCACCCTCAGCGCCAAAACGCTCAATGACAAGATCGCTGCCGCCGTGGCGGTAAAGTCGGAGCCCCGGCTGGTGTGGAACCACTACGAAGAAACCGGAAAAAGGTGGAAGACCTACGATATCAAAATGCCAGACGGCCTGGACTACGTGCACGTCAAGACGAAATATAACAGCAGTACCGGCGGGTACGGCGAGGAAGTAGACATTGCAAAAGGCGGCACCGCCAATCATAACTACGGAAATGGCACTGGAATTTTCGCATCCAACACGACTTTCCAGACAAACGGGACCCTGCACTTTGTAACAGAATCGTCGACCGGCGGCTACACCGTAGAGATCTGGCTCACCGGCTACCACTACCCCACCCTCGCGGACCTGCTGACGCAGGTGACCGCCGTGGAGAGCAGTGTCACCGATCTTCAGGTGGCCCTGTGCGAGCTGTACGAAGAAAAGGAGGAAAATTGATGGCGAAAATTTATGCAGCCCTGATCCGCAAGGGTATCAAGACGCTGGACGAGGTGCCCGCCCGTCTGCGCAGCACCGTGAAAGCCCTGCTGGCCGAAAACGGCATCTCCGCAGTATCCGAGAAGGACGAAGAAACAGAAGAACCTGACGAAACAGAAAGGACGTGACAAAATGGCAATCAAACAGTACAGCCTTGCCAAGGACGGTGCCAGGCAGCTGGCACCGGGCTTTAAGGTGCGCGAGTTCCGGTGTCGCGACGGCAGCGACGTCGTGATGATCGACGAAAGCCTTGTGATGCTTTTGCAGTGCATCCGGGAGCACTTTGGCAAGCCCATCACGATCACCAGCGGGTACCGCACGGCGGCCCACAACGCGGCCGTGGGTGGAGCCAAGAGCAGCCAGCACCTGCTGGGCCGGGCGGCTGACATCCAGGTGCAGGGCGTCAGCGTCGAGGACGTGGCTGCCTACGCCGAGAGTCTGATGCCCGCCTGGGGCGGCGTTGGCCGCTACCCCGTCAAGGCGGGCCGCGCCAAGGGCTGGGTGCACGTGGACACCCGGCCCAACAAGAGCCGGTGGGTGGGCTGATCGTCTCACGGCACACCGCTTTGAGACGATTAAAACGAAAATGAGACGAAAGGAGGAAACGACATGAAAGACACCTTTTGCATGGCCGTGGGGGCGCTGGGGGCCGCCATTGCCAGCCTGTACGGCGGCTGGGATGCGGCGCTGCAGACGCTGATCCTCTTTATGGCCGTGGACTACGTGACCGGCCTGATCGTGGCGGGCGTATTCCACGCCAGCCCCAAGAGCCGGACCGGCGCGCTGGAGAGCCGTGCGGGCTGGAAGGGACTGATCCGCAAGGGAGAGACCCTGCTGATCGTGCTGGTGGCCTGCCGGCTGGACGCCGTGATGGCAACCAGCTTTGTGCGGGACGCCGTGGTCATCGGCTTTATCTGCAACGAGACCATTTCCATCGTTGAGAATGCCGGATTGATGGGCCTGCCGATCCCGGCGGCGCTGACAAAGGCCGTGGACATTTTAAAGCAGCGCTCGGAAGAGCAGAAAGGAACCTGAACATGAACGCACACATCACGAAGAACAACAACATTTCCGCCGGCACCGTGGCACGCACCGCCGTGCTGGGCCTGGCCCTGGCAAACCAGATCCTCAGCGCCTGCGGCAAGCCGCTGCTGCCCATTGACAGCGCACAGCTGGAGCAGTGGGTGACGGCGGGCCTGACCTCGGCGGCGGCCATCTGGGCGTGGTGGGAGAACAATTCTTTCACCAAAGAGGCGCTGGCGGCGGACAGCTATCTGGAGCAGCTGAAGAAGGGCGTGCACTGACCCCATACATGACAAGAGCCGCAGCCCCGTGATAAGGGTTGCTGTTCGGAGTACGTCGAACCTGAACGGAGTCAGCGCAAAACAAAAAAATCTCTCGTATTCGACCGTAAACAAGGCGGATAGGGGAGATTTTTTTGTTGTTAGTGGTTAGAATGTGTGCTATAATGACCTTGTAACTACCATAGTGTATCAGTATGATTATCGGTTAGGTCGGTGATGTGTATGAAAAACGTAACCCTGCTTGAGCGGCAATTGCGGAATGCGACATCCGCTAAAGCACTTACACCTGTTTTTCTACCAGACGGGAAATCCTGTTTGTTTTATGGAAATCAGCAGTTGCTGACGGTTGACACGGTTTCCGAACTCATTGCTGGGCTTTTTCTTACCGTGCACAACAACAGCCAGATTTCGTCTATTTTAATCGCATTTCCAAACGGTGTGTTCGACGAAAAATTTACATATGTTCTGTTAGAATGCTATATCGAGCATATTATTGCGGATCACGGTATATCTGTACAGTTTCATTACAATAAGAAAGAAACGAATATTTTTACCGATGGTATTGGACTGTCACCTCTATATATGTTGGAAAGACCTGCGCAGCCTGCCATGGATTTTGTCCGTCAATTTAGGCTTGGTGTTGGAAAAAATTATTATCGCAAACTTTTTTTAGCTAATGAAAATGATGATGAGACATTGTCCTCCGCAATCACAACATTGTGCTTGTTTTTTGAGAATCTTGGAATCACAAAGTCTCGCAGTGACTTGCTTGCTGAAGTTGCTGTAGAGTTGGTGGGAAATGCACTTGAGCATAGCCGCTCAGATTGTTTCCTTGATATTGATGTGACACCACGTGACTATGTTCGCCGGAACGACCCGACTGGGCCAAAGTATTACGGTGTGAATATTTGTGTTGTTAATTTTTCTGCGACGTTGCTCTCGTCGCAAATACAGACAAAGTTATGCGTTAATCCTGAACTACGAGATAAGAGCGACAGTGCACGATATTGGAGATTGCGCGAAATCTACATGCATCACAGAAGATTTTTTAGGGAAGGCTATGGAGATGATGAGTTTTTTATGTTGAGTGCCTTCCAAGATCGCATATCTGGCAGACCGAATGAATATCTTATCGGGGGAACGGGCCTCCCTACTTTAATAAAATGGCTTGAGGTTCAAGCAGACGGAAACAACTGCTATGTTCTATCAGGAAGACGGAAAATGCAATTCATACGGTCGCTTTTGGAATATGATGAAGATCACTGGATTGGAATGAATCATGAACATGACTTTCAACATTGCGCTCCGGACAAGCATGTTTTTTCAACATTTCCAATCTACTTCCCTGGGACTGCATACAATTTGAATTTTGTGATGGAAACGGAGAATGCATTATGAGTAAACAAGTGATTCCTCTTGAAATAAAAGATAGGAGTTTAACAAAACTTGCGGGAAATAGTTATGGCCGAAAACTGTTTGATGCACAGGTCGATGGTCAGATCGACTTGAATGAGCCGTTTACAATTGTTTTCCCTGAGCAGATTGATTATTTGGCATCTTCATTTATCCAGGGGTTCTTTGGAAAAATTTATACTGAAATCGGACGTGAGGGAATGGAGAAAAATTTTGATGTCATTGCCCCCAAGATTTCCAATCCTAAAAAAACCATTCTGGATCGTCTAATGCTGATGTAAAGGATGTGTGAGTGAATGATTGATCCGGTTTCTGCGTTCTTTTCAGGACTTGCAATTCTAGTGGCTATTTATGCAGCTATTACAGCGAATAAGTCCGCGGTTGCTACTATTCGTTCGTCTAATTGCAGCACAATTTTTGACGAATATCTTATAAAAAAGATTCCTCAATCCAGAACGAACCTTGATTTTGATGGTAATGGCTATCTGCGTAATGGAAACAAATTTTGTGACGTTCTGAGTGAAATGAATTTCTCGGCGTTGTTTTATAAATATGATGATAATGAGTTCTTTTCGGAACTGACAAAGCAGTGTGGAAATCTAGAAGACATGATAGTTGAGGCCGGAAATCATCCGCTGCCTTTAGGAGGAGAGCAAAAAAATTTTTGGAAAGAAGTTCAAAATTCTTTGGAATCAATTTATAAATTGATTGACAAAAAGCGTACCGGCAAAAAAATATAATGATACATATCCCCCTTTTTCAGCGTTGACTTGCTGAGAGGGGGATTTTGTTTGTTTAATTAAAGTGGACGTGGAAGAACGTGTAAAAAGCGGCTGTTATCGAAACGATGAGATGCTGGACGACGTGTCGGCGGAAAGAGGTTGATGGGAGAGGGGACAGGTGAGGAAAAAATAAGAAGGGAAGATGGTGACGGAAAGGTTCGACTGGGGGAATGTCAGGCGGACCAAACAAAAATAATCCGAACTTGTTTCCGATAGGAGATGGGTTCGGATTATTTGTTTTCTTCGGAAAATTCAACGCAGGTGTCCGTGGAAGATGAAATCCGAAATCATAGATCGACCAATACAAACCAGACAACGATTTCAGGAGGATACGGTTATGAAGTACGATGAAAAAGTTTGCCGCTTTAACATGGACACTGGGTGCGTGGAACTGCTGCTCCGGGACGGGAGAAAAATCTCCATCGACTGCACCGGGGTCGAGGATGCGCTGGATGTAACCATGGCGCAGAGGTCGGAGTTAGACTACCTCATCTACAATGACCCACTGAGCTATGCCGATTTGATCCTGAACGGCGAACCGGAGAAATATCTTCGGAATGTAGCAGGAAGTCACGGGTTAGAAGATTGAGGGCAAAACAAAAACAGGGTGCGCCATGCCGGACGCACCCTGCCAAAATCCGCATATGATAGCGATATGTACAACAGGGCGTTCCCCGTCGGGAACGCTCTGTTTTTCTTTGCTTGGATTATGATGAGCCTGCTCTGCCTGCCACGCGGAAAACTCCCGCTGGCCTTCCTCGCTGTTCCAGCAAGCGAGAATCGCCGGATAGAATGCCCGTGCCAGACGGTCGATGACTTCATCGGGATAAGGGGAAGTGTTGGTGGACTTTTTCTTTTTGTTCAAACGCACGCTCCTTTGGACATCGGTAAACAGCATACCATGTGCCTGTTGTTATGCTGTCTGGTCTTTAACATCTGTGAGTGCGGCTTCCAGAGAAGTAAGATAGTCCTTATGCTTGTGAATGATATCCAGAATCACATCACGCTGCGCATTATCGGGCATCTTCTCCAACTGGTAGTTGAACGAAATGCGGAAACGAGTAGTGAGTTCTTCCAACGCCACATACTCGTACCGTACATCCTCCGGGTAAGCATCGCTGTCGTAAACCGATTCAAACTTTCGGAATGGCATGACAGGCGCTTTACCCGGAATGCGGATCACACCGTCAGCGTCAGGCTTCGGTTCCACCTTCAGCTCCGGGTGCAGAATATCCTGCAAGGTCTGTGCACGGTCATTGTAGGCCGCCCTGGCAAGGCGGTGCATATCCGCTTTGGACACTTTCATCTGTCCGGACAGGATGCTCTGCTTTAAGCCCGGCATCAGTTCTTCCGCAATCTCCACGCCTTTCATATACTTCGAGGCGCGGATAACGGTGTCCTTGCTCACACCGTTTTCTTCTGCGATTCGGTCGCAGGTTTTGGTGCTGTCGATCAAGTTCGCATTTAGCGAACTTGATTTTGCATCGCTGCTCTTGCGATCACCGCCGTGCGCGGCTTTTTCGGCTTCATACTGTTTGCCCATCAGGTAGTACTTCTGCTCCGGGGTTAAATTGCGCCGCCCCAACTGGTTCTTACAAATCCAAGCGAGGACTTCTTCTCGGCTTTCAAACGGGAGTGGCATCGTGGAGAAAGAGATTTCGGGATGTTCCTGAACGATCTCATAACGATTGTGTCCGTCAACAAGGATGTTATTCCAAACGATCAAAGGAGAAAGCAGCTTGCCTTCCTTGAGGATATTTTCTTCAAGCTGCTTAAATTCATCATCGGTCAGAGGGGGAATCTGGGACTGGAACTCCGGGTCAATTTTCAGGTTGATCATACGCACACTCCTTTATCTCTCCTGCTGCGTCTGTTCTTCCTCCCGGAAAAAGGACGCAACATTCTGCTTTGCGGCTTTCAGTTTGAGCAGTTCTTCCTTGACTTCCTTGTACTGCTCGTAGAACCTTGCCTTTTCGGATGCCATTGCATTGTACTCGGCTTCCAGCTTTTTCGGGCTGGGCAGCTTGGTGATGTCGATTGCCTTGAAATAGGCCACTGCCGCCCGGTACGCTGTCAGCTCTGCACGGTGCTGCTCCTCAAAGGCTGCGGGTCGTTTGGCAGTCTTTAACTGCTGTGCGACATTCTTGGTGCTGGTGTAGGCTGCGATGTGATAGCGCAGCTCTTTGTTGGCTTTCATGCGACCTTCGAGGTCTTTCACCACCGCCAGCGAGTCGTGATACTTGGTTTCCAGTTCGGTGATGCGCTGGTTCAGGGCGTCCTCGTCGGTTAAGCCCTTTTCCTGCAGAAGCTTCACGGTCTGCGCCATAACTTTGAGATTGTGTTTCGTGAGCCAACGCTTATAGCCGATGCCCTTGCCCTCGGTCATCCTCGACTGGATGTCGATCAGTTTCCCGATGGTATCCTGCTTGAACTGCGCCTTGGGTTTGCGTTCGGCGTTTGCCTGCAACGTGGCAAGCACTGCCGCCTTATCGAACTTGTCACCGAGATGTTTCGCCCGGATGAACTTCGTTCTGCCAGAGGGCAGATAGCTGAGCTGTCCACGGCTTTCCTTGACGGTGATGCCGTACTGCTGCATGAGCCTGTCAGAAAAATCTTCAAAGCTCGTAGCGCGGTACAATACAGACGAAATCTGTCTCCGTAAAGTATCCTTCACAGTTTCAAACTTCTTTTGCTTGAGCTGTTGTCCAGCTGCGGCAAGGGCTGCGTTTGCAAGGTCGAGCTTCTGCTGACCACGCCTGCGCGCCCAATACTCAGCTTCGCTCACGTGCTCTTTCGAGCCGTTGAGCAGGTCGATCTGGTACAGTCCGGCACCCTCGCACAGTTCCATGACCTCAACACGCAAGTGCCGCATGGTCTGGGCTGTGCTGGAGTGCTTCATACCCTCACGCCAGTCACGGGGCTTTTGCATATAGGGCTTACGTTCCACCTCTCGTGTGCGGATACTGCCGATCACAATGTGGACGTGGATGTTTCCCGAATGGTTGTGCCCATCCGGGTGAGTGCAGACGATGGCAGGATGACCGGGAAAGTTTTCTTCGCAGAATTTCAAGCCAAGTGCCTGTGCCTTTTCCATGGTCAAGCCATTGTCGGCTGCATCTCGTGGGTCAAAGCTGATGATATATTGATGGCTCTTAATATCACCATGCTGGGTGTTCTTGCCATACTTGCGGTTCGCCAGCAGACAGGCCGTTGCAAACGAGAAATCGCCGCACTCAAGGGTGCCGAGCAGATACGAATCCCGCAGCTTCGGCTTGCCCTGTTCATCCAGAAGTTGCTTTCCGGTGAACGCATCGTGCTGGTAAATGAGGTACGCTTCAATGGCAGAGTAGTCCGAATTCTTAGAGGCGATATGCTTGAGCGTTGCCATACAGTTCACCCAGAACTTTCTCGGCGTGCAGCCGAAATGCGGTCAGGTCTGCAAGTTCGTCAAGGAGTTTCGCCCGGATCTGCTCGGTGTCTGCACCGCCAGAATTAAAGTGCCTTGCAAGCTGGTTGAGGTTGCCGCCTACCTTGCTGCACTGGGCAAGCAAAGTGGAAACAGCGGTCAGGGTTTTTTCTCCGCCGCCGGCAACGATGACCGTTTTCTCGATCTTGACGTTGTGGATGGCACGGCGGATGAAGGTGGAGAGGGAGAGATTCAGGAGTTTGCAAGTGAGTTCCAGTGACGCTTTTTCCTCCGCTGTCACACGGAACTTGATGACGTGCGTTTTGTTGTTCGGCGTGTCGTGGCGCTGGGAATTGCTAGGGGTCGATTGAACATTCGTTTTGGTCATTGTACCTCCTGTCTGTTCGATAACTCCTCGGTGAAGTTATGTAAAGTACGACACGCCGTTGCTGTTCGCACCGTCAGGTGCGAACCATGAGCAGGGTTTGGGGCAGGCACGCCCCAACAAGATCACTTCGGAAATGCAGACGCATTGCAGAAGTGAAGTCCCGGATGGACAGAACATTTTCAAGAATTGAAAATTTGTGGCCACGGGACGGTTCTTGCCCTCTACCGCTGCGCTCAAAACCGTTTCCGGGTAATTGTTTCCGAATGGTTAAGACGCAAAAAATAAGTAGAGAGTTCCGCTGCTCATGTATGGGGGTCACCGTTTGCTCCGAACGCAGTTCCTGCCCCTGTTTGCGCAGCGGCGTTGTCCGGCTCGCCCACAGAAAGTGTGAGGTCATGGCACAGTATCACGTTCAGACGGCTTATGAAGGGTTCAAGGTACAGTATGAAGAAAGCCGGGCGCAGTGCGGACACTACGTCCTACTTCTTTCAAGCACAAGAATAACACTTTGAAGTTGTACAGTCAACAACTAAAAACAAATTTTGGAAGATTGAACAACTACATAAGATTTTATTTGTGAAAAAGAAAAATACCGCCCACGCAGCGCAGCGATGGATTTTGTCGGGGGAATCGGCGGCAAAATGAATCGGGTGTGTTGCGGGGCGGTAAATTCTTCGTGGACTTTTCCTCACGGAAGTGGTGGGTCTCACGGTGATAACCAACCACTTTCTGTGGCTGTGTTCAAAATGAACAC
>SKEC01001014.1_pt1 | contig 23460 bp, 20 predicted proteins | sample 4826641 | NCBI WGS metagenome assembly SKEC01 (sample SAMN11008819, study PRJNA524170) | human gut metagenome | biome: Human fecal sample; material: Feces; isolation source: fecal sample from pouch patient p18, p21 | host: Homo sapiens | place: Israel: Tel-Aviv | collected 2015-12-22
CTTTACTTTTTCTTCATCCGGCGGTCGCGGCCACTGCGCAGAGTCTGGATGAGGTCGAAATAGGCCAGCGCCAGCCGGTAATGCCCGCCCTTCAGGATGCACAGGCCCACCCACTGCCAGCTTGAATCCGCCATCTCCCGGCGGCTCTCGGCCAGCCACTTCGCCGCCCGGGGCCGCTCACAGGCCTTTCTCAGCCACTGGATGCGCTCGGCGTTCGGCATCGTGTCCCGGACGAAGGAGAGCTTGCGTGCTGATTCCAGCACGACACACAGTGCCTCCCGCCCGATGAGGTCGTCATACTCCCCGGGCGTCGGGGCATGGCGGCGCACCACGTCGTCGAACTCCGCCCGCCGGGCCGCGGCTTCGTCGCCGAAGTAGGCCTTCTGGAAGCTGGTCATAGTGGAAGAAGGGCGGATATTATAGATGTAATAGGCGCTGCGGAGATAGACGATTCGCCGGAAAGGCGCGTCCAACAGCTGGGTCAAAAAGTGGGCGTCCTCGCCCACCCGCAGCGAGGTGAAGCGGATGCTGTATTTTTGCAGGTAGTCCCGGCGGTAGAGCCTCACGACGGGCATCGACTCGTATTTCGCCTTGCGGAAATTTTTCCAGAACTCCTCGTAGGTGTATACGCCGCTGAGGGCGGGCAGTCTCGGCCCACTGCGCTGTAAGGCATTCCCCTCGCCGTCGAGGGGCTGCTTGTAGTAGCCGTAGCAGACGATGTCAGCGTCCGCCTCCCGGGCGGCGCGGAGGGCGTCTTCCAGCAGGTTCGGCAGCACCTCGTCGTCCGAGTCCACATAGCAGATGTACTCGCCCTGCGCGTGGTCGAGGCCAAGGTCGCGGGCCAACCCTTGGCCGCCGTTTTCCTTATGCAGCACATGGATACGGGCGTCCTTGACCGCAAGCTCGTCGCAGAGCGGACCCGAGCCGTCGGTGCTGCCGTCGTCCACCAGCCAGACCTCGAAGTCCTGCCACGTCTGGGCCTGTAGAGATGCCACACAGCGGGGCAGCAGCGTTTTAATGTTGTATACCGGGATAATGATCGAAACGTCGGGCATAGCGGACTCCTTATCTCTTCTCGTACACCTTCAGAAAGCGGTCGGCGAGGGCGTCCCATGTATTCTCATGGATGACCGTCTCATAGGCCGCCTGCTCCATCCGGGCCTTTTTCGCCGGGTCGGCGGCAGCGTCCAGCAGGGGCCAGAGCTGTTCCGGCGAGACGCCCGACTTCGACTCCTCGCCGCCGATGTTCACTTCCAGCAGGACGTCCTGCACGATGCCGGCCTTGGTGGCTTCCTTTTCGATGGCGGCCAGCAGATGCTCGCTGTCCACGCTCTGGATAAGGCTTGCGCGGCCCAGCACCTTCTTGATTTTGTTGGTCTGCAAATGGCCGATGAAGTGGCTGGGCTTGCCGCAGTAAGCACCGGCGTCGTAGTTGGCGCAAAGCTCCTGCACATGGTTCTCGCCGAACACATCAATGGCAAGAGCCGCGCTGGCGGCGACGGTATCCGCGGTGCGGGTCTTGCAGGCGGCGCAGAGCCGCACTTCGGCGGGGTCGCGGCCTGCTTCCCGGGCCGCTGCAGCCATCTTTTCGCGGATGGCCTCCACAGCCTCCCGCATCTCTTCCAGATTCTTTTCCGCCATAAGGCTCAGTCCTCCTCGGTATATTTTGCGCGCTCGCCGCCGATGAGCTTCGGGCGGGTGCGGGCGCAGAGAATGTTTGCCTCGCCGATCTTCGAAAGGCTCAGCCGCACCGGCACGGCCACCCGGCGCAGATGCATTCCGATGAGGGTGCCTCCGATGTCGATGCCTGCGTGGGCGCGGATCTCCTCCACCGCGATGGGGTCTTTGAACTGCTTCCAGCAGGTGGTGGCCCAGCTGCCGCCCGCATGGGGACGCGGCACGACGCAGACTTCCTCCCAGCCGTATTTCTCAGCGGCTTCCCGCTCCATAATGATGGCCCGGTTGAGGTGCTCACAGCACTGTGCGGCCAGCCAGATGCCGTTTTCGGCCAGCACCGGTGCGACGCCGGCGTAGACAGCCTGTGCAGCCTCAAGGCTCGAGTCCTTGCCGATGCGGCCGCCGACGATCTCGCTGGACGAGCAGCCCACCACAAAGACATCGCCCTTTTTCAGCTTTGTCTGGGCCAGCAGCTCCGTCACAGCCTGCCGCGCTTCGGTCTCGATTTGCTTTTTGAACTCTTCCGTCATAAAAAACACCTCGTTTTATACTCTTGCAGACAGCAGGCTGGCAGAGCCTGCCGCGCCGAAATACACTTTGCTTCCCGCCGGGCACACCGCCGTACAGCCGTCCAGCTCTCTGCCCGAGAATGTCTGCTTCCAGCTTCCGTCGGCGGTGTCCACAGCCTCGGCGCAGGGGGCGTCCGCAGGCAGCTTGAACAGCTTCTTCTGGATGTTCTCACCGGCCCGCAGGGCGATGCCCCGCAGAAGGGTGCTGTCCGCGTGCTTTTCCAGCCAGCCGCTGCGGGTCCAGCGGTAGCTGATATAGAGAGTGCCGTCCTCGTCCAGCGCCAATGCGCCGGGGTATCCCGGCAGGCCGGACACGAAGCTCACGCAGTTTTTGCCGCCGGCCGTCAGCTCCCGGGCGTCGGCGTCCACAGCCCAGACGCAGCGATCCCCGAGGTCGGAAACGTACAGCGTTCGGCCATCCTCCGAGAAGGCCAGACCAGCCGCACCGGCCACGCCGCCCAGCACCTGTTCCACCGTCCGGGCCGACGGGTCATACACATAGACGCAGCCCGTGCCGGTGTGGGCGATGAGCTCGGTGCGGAGAGCGCTTTCCAGCCCGTTTTTCGCAGCGGCTTCGGTGGACACGGCGAAATAGACCTTCCCGTCCGGGCCGGTCTCCACCGCCGACAGCACACCCAGCGGTGCGCCGTCGATTTGGGTCACCACCTGTTCCACTGAGGTTCCCCAGCTGTCATGCCGGGCGCGGCAGAGCGCCCCGCCGGAGGGCGTCACCACCGTCAGCCACAAGTCGGCGTCGAAGGCAAAGCCGGTCAGCTCGCCCTCCACCGACAGGATGGCCGCGGTGTGTCCGCCGTCGGTGCGGACAAGGTCGCTCTGACGCTTTTTCATGGCCGCACCGTTATAGGCAGCAGCGTAGACAAGGCCGTCCTGGGTGCGGACGCAGTCCACGCCCAGATAGCCGCCCGGCTTCCAGCCGTCCTTGCTGTCGGCGGAGAGGGCCGTCTGAGCAACACCGGTGTCCTGCCGCACATCCGGGGCGGTGTAGGCTTTCGGCGGCGTGTCGATGGGCCGCAGCAGCAGGCCGTACGCCAGCGCCGCCAGCATCAGCAGGGCAAAGATGTTGCTGGCCACCCGGAAGCGGGTCATCAGAGCTTCCCGCTCGATGGCGGCCTGTGCTTCCAGCTGGGCCTTCCGGCGGGCAGCGGCGGCAGACGTGCGCTGGGCGCGGCGGAGCCACCGGTCCACAAAGAGGGCCACGTTCGGCCCCACCGTGATGGATGCAATGAAGAGGAGCAGTACCAGCTCTACGAATCCAATGCGCATGAACAATTTTTCCTTTGTATTTGTCAGATTTCGGGGAAGTCTTTTATCATTGTAGTATAGCACACTTCGGCTTTTCTGCGCAAGATGAGGCCAAGCTTGAAAGCCCCCGAAGCGGCCCCTTATAATCAGGGCAGACACGAAACGCACCCACTGGGATGTTTTCCCAAAAAATCTACTCAAACTTCACAAAAATTCCTAATTGATAGGGTATGATAGACTTAAACGCAGTATACAGTTCCGCCGGGCTGGCTCTGAGCAGCCTCCGGCGCTTGGGAGATAGAAGCTTTTAGGAGGGATGCCTTATGGCAAAAATTCTTATCGTTGACGACGAGCCCCGCATCCGGGAGCTCATCCGGGAGAATTTACAGTATTCGGGCTACACCTGCGAGGAGGCAGGGGACGGCTCTGCCGCCCGGTCGCTGCTCACCGGCGGCGGCTACGATCTGGTCATCCTCGATTTGATGATGCCCTTCATGGACGGCATGACCTGCCTGCGGGAGATGCGCACCCGCCGAATCAACACCCCCGTCATCATCCTGACGGCCCGCGGCGAGGAGTACGACAAGCTGGCCGGCCTCGAGGGCGGCGCTGACGACTATGTGGTCAAGCCCTTCTCCCCCCGGGAGCTGGTGGCCCGCGTCAAGGCTGTGCTCAACCGCACCATGCCCCGCACCGAGGCTTCTGACAGTACCATGACCTTCGGGGAGCTGTCCATCGACACGGCCAGCCACACCGTCAAGGTCTCGGGCGAGGAAGTGAGCCTCACGCCCAAGGAGTTCGACCTGCTGGTCTTTCTGGCCTCCAACAAGGGCATCGCCCTCAGCCGCGAGAAGATCCTGCAGAAGGTGTGGAACTACGACTACTTCGGCGAGGACCGCACCGTGGACACCCACGTCAAGATGCTGCGCGGCCATCTGGGCAAGTGCCGCGGCTACATCGCCACTGTCTGGGGCATCGGCTACAAGTTCGACCCCGACGCGGCGCGTTAAGCGGAGGCTCTGCTCTTCATGCGGCAAACGAGCAAAACACGGCGCACCATCGGCATCCGGGGCCAGCTCATGGGCTTTCTGTGCTTCATCTGCCTTTTGCTGGTGGGGCTGTTCTGGTTTCTGAGCACCCAGCTGCTGGAACCCCTCTACACCACCCATATCCAGAAGCAGCTCACCGAGCAGGCTGATGCCATCGTGGCCCGGATGGACGAGGCCATCGGGAAGGGCGAGACCCTCTCCTACTGGGCCTTCGGCAGCCGGCTGTACGTCAACAGCACCTTCTTCAACGCGCTGCGGGACGACATCTTCGAGCTGGGCGGGATGAGCAGCTTCTGCATCGACATCTCCGACACCACCCTGCGGCAGATCTTCAAGGTGGATAACCTGTCCTACTGCAACCTTCACCGCACCCGCCCCACCGACACTGCCGACGAGCAGACCGCCTACACCACGGCCCGCGCCATGCGGCAGCTCTGCCGGGAGAGCGGCGGCACAGTGGTGCGGAAGATCAACCCGCCCACGCCCTCCGGCTCGGTCCAGCTGATGGTGGGCCGGATGACCTCCGACGGAAACTATACCGTCCTTGTCACCACCAGCCTGATGCATGTGGCCGAGGCCGGCAAGGTGCTCAGCACCGTCCTGCCGCTGGCTGCGGCCCTCATTTTCGCCTTCTCGATGTCGGCGGCATGGCTGTTCAGCGAGTGGTTCACAAAGCCTCTGCGGGCTCTCTCCGGGGCTGCACGGCAGGTGGCGCAGGGCAACTACGCCGTCCATGTGGACTCGGTGCGGAACGACGAGCTGGGCGACCTGGCCCAGGAGTTCAACCACATGGCAAAAGAGGTCCAGCACGCCTCCCAGATGCAGCGCGACCTGCTGGCCAACGTCTCCCACGACCTGCGCACCCCGCTCACCCTCATCAAGGGCTATGCCGAGACGGTGCGCGATCTGACCGGCGACGACAAGAAGCACCGCGACGAGCAGATGAACATCATCGTGGACGAGACCGACCGCCTGACGGCCCTTGTTTCCAGCGTCATGGAGCTGAGCAAGGTCACGAGCGGCGCACTCAAGTGCGAGAAGGTCCACTTCGACATGGGCCAGCTCTGCGATGAAGTCAGCGAGCGTTACGACGCCGTCTGCGCCCAGAACGGCTGGCAGCTCAAGCTGGAGATCCCCGACGAAGAGCTTCCCGTCTGTGCCGACCCCGACATGATGCAGCGCGCTCTGCATAACCTTTTGGGCAACGCCATGCACCACATCGGCGAAGACGGCATCTTCGTGCTGCGGGCGCTGCGCTGCCCCGAGGGCGTCCGGGTGGAGGTGGAAGACCACGGCCCCGGCATCTCCGCCGAGGACCTGCCCTATATCTTCGACCGCTACTACCGCTCCCGCTCCGACGCAGGCAAGCAGGGGACCGGCCTTGGCCTCTCCATCACCAAAGCCATCTTCCAGCAGCACGGCTTCCGCTTCGGCGTCCACAGCACTGTGGGCAAAGGCACCGTGTTCTGGTTCATCATGACCGATACCGAAGATGCGACTGCACAATAAAGCTGCCGACATTTTGTCTTTTCTTCCAAAATCGTATTTCTCTCTTGATGTTTTTTTCTTCGACGCCTATAATCGAGTCAGATTCAATTTATTGCATCATGTAATACAGGAGGAAAGAATATGAAGCCCTGTCCGCATTTTCTGAAAAGATTCGCAGTTCTGGCAGCTGCCTCACTGATTCTGAGCGCGGTCACTTTAAGTGCCAGTGCCGCAGCAGCTCCCGTAAAGTATGAAGAAAAGCGTTCCACTGTTACCACTGTCGATGGCGCACAGAAAAAGAAAGATCTGGCTGTGACCGTCGAATATCAGGTCGGCTCCACCTCTATCCGGGCTTATACTGTAGAAAAGGATGAGGTCATCGGTGTATCAAAGGATATGTGGTCTCTTTATGGTGCCTTTACTTCTGATTGGATCACCGATGGCACCTATACCCTCTCTCAGCCGCTGAACAGTGTGGAACAGATCACTGTAAGCGTTCCTTACGGCGACACAGCCCGCACGAACGAGAGTTATTTTGTATTCCATGTTCCCGAAGGCACCGTCGTCACCACTCCTTCCTGGAGTTATGACATGGACCTTTATAAGGGCAAGACCATTGCAGATGTAAAAGCCGTAGTGGAAGCCGGTCAGGACCCCAATACCCTCATTGACATTGAGGACGATTACGACCCCTTCGGGCCCGATCTTGAATATACCGACACTTCTGCGATCTATCACCTCCGTAAAGGTTACCTCTACCGCGTAAGCGTCAGCTCCGCCGAAGAGTCTTTCCCTGTTCCCGAGAATTTCTATTTCTGTGTAGATTAAACAACGACCAAAAACAGGAGCGGAAAGCCTGCGGCTTTCCGCTCCTGTTTTTTCATGCTGCATTTTCTCTCCGGCAGTACACCACCACCCTCGCTTTTCCGCCGGGGGTGCAGGTGTAGAGCACGAGAGGACAGCCGCCCTCCCGCAGGGCTTCGGGTTCTTCGGGCGAGACCTGCGCAGTCCGCTCCACAGTGTACACTGCCTCAGCGCCGTCCTGTGAAGTGAAACGCACCTCGTCGCCTTCCGAAAGGCTGCTCAGCCGCCCGAAGTGCGATTTGTAATTGTGGGCCGCGATGACAAGGTCTCCGCCCGCCGTACTGCCGCATTGACGGCAGGGCGAGACCTTGAGGTTCGCTTTGCTCCACTCGGTCTGCACCGGCAGCTCCAAGCCCAAAGCGGGGATGGTCAGCACCCCCAGATACTCCCGCTCGATGCTTGACGCCGGGGTTTCCGAAACCGGTTCCGGCCCGGACTCTGCATCTTCCGTGGGCAGGCTTTCCCCGCTGTCTGCGGGCCGTTCTGTCTCCGACACTGCCGCGATGCTCTGGCTCTGGCGCAGCTGGCTCACCACCGAAGCAGCCTGAGCGCCTGCCCTTGCATCCTCGAGCCGGTCGTAGACATAGAGACAGACCGCTGCCAGCACCAGAGTACTGCCCAGCATCAGGCAGAGCCGCTCCATCACCAGCCTACGCATCGTGTCTGCGCTTCCGGCTCAGCCAGAGGCCCACCGCCACGAGGGCGATGCCCCCGCCTGCCAGCACCGGCACGGGCCAGAGCAGCTGGCCGGTCTGGATGAGGGTCCCCACCGGTTCCGGCTCCGCAGCCGGGATGACTTCATCCGGCATCTCTGCCGAGGGTGTCGGCGGGCGGATGACCGTTATCTCGCCCGGCTGCTCCACCGGCTTCGGGGTCGGCGTCGGCTTATCCGGCACATAGGGCGGCGTCACCGGCGGGGGAAGGGGGTCGGTGCTGCGGTAGCTGTTCCTGAAGAGCAGTTCCGTCTTTGCCCCGTCGTCCCCATCCCGCCGGACGGACACGTGTCCTTTCAGCTCACCGTCGGTGTCCCACGCCACCATGACTTTCAGGTAAAAGACGGTGTCGTCGTAGTCGGCCCGTTTCCGTCCGCCCGCGTCCTGAGTGACCGTATACTCGTATATGCCGGGCGCGGTGTAGACGATGGTATCAAAAGTCTTCGTCAGGGTCTTGTCGTCGGCAGCGCGGCAGTCCCGGGCCGGAAAATCCAGCTCAGCCTCGTCGTCACAGCCTTCCGGCATCGGCGCGCCGTCCAACGCGGTCAGCCGCACCGTCAGCGTCTCGTCAGCTGCCTCTCCGGTGCAGCGGACGGACGCCTCCAGTTCCAGCTCCGCCCGCTGGTCTGCGGCCAGAGCGGGCAGGGCAGCGCTTACCGCAAGCGCTGCTGCCAGCAGGGCCGCTGCCATTTTCGGGAGCCTTCTCATGATAAGCTCTCCTCCTTTCCGTTTTGCAGGTCTGACATTGGTTCCATCCGGGCCAGCACCACCGTCCGCGCGTCGGTGTACTCCCCCGAGCAGGTAGCCATCGCCAGGAACTGCGCTCCTTCCGGCTCCTTTTCCAGCGCACGGAGGGCCTGTGCATCCATCTGAAGGGCATTCTCCTCCACAAAGGGGAGCAGCCCGCCTGCGTCCGAGCGCCACTTGCCCGGGGCAAAGATGGCTTGTTCCGACGCAGGCACCACAAGGCAGGCCAACACTTCCAGCCGATAGCTCCCGCCGGGCAGCGTCAGGGTGCCGGTGGTGTTCTGGCGGAAGAATGCGCCGTCCTTGTATTTGTCGAGGTCGCCAAACATCCGCCCGTTCTCCATATGGTGGCCGTAGAGCAGGGAATACCGCCCGCTGAAGTCCGCGTCGCAGTCAACATCCAGAAAGATGCTGCCCGCCAGCGCAAAGCTGCCGTAGACGTCGGTGTTCAGATAGGTGAAATTGCTCTCGCCCTGCACCACCGGGTAGTCGATGGCCGTGCCGTCCAGCGTCAGCCACCCGCAGACATCAGGGTTGATGTCCCGCAGCTGGCCGAAGGAGAGGCTGTTGTCCTCCTGCGGCTGGGGCTTGAAGGCCAACAGCCCGGCCTGCACATTGTCGGCAGCGGCGTACACCCGGCTGTTGTCCCACAGCGCATAGCCCGACCAGACCACTGCCAGCAGCACCAGCAGGGCCGTCACCCCGTCCAGCAGGCCGTTCGCCGCCCGCAGGGCCATCTTCTGCCACCGGATGTTCCTCACCTCCCTTGCCTTATTTCCTCCGCGTTTACTTCTGATGGCGGCGGCGCAGGGTCAGCAGCAGCCCGACGCCCGCAGCACCCGTCAGGGTGAAGAGATAGGGTGCGCTGTCCAGCACCACACCGGCATCCACGGTGCCGCCCTTGGTGTTGGTGAAGTTCGCCTGCTCGACCGCCGCATCCACTTCGCCCTCGGTGCCAGTCTCCGTCGTCACATAGTCTGCGACCGGCGCCTCAGACACCTTGTACTCGACACCGTAGGGCAGGTTTTCGATGTGGATGGTATCGTCGTCTTTCAGATAGAAAGTCGCTTCCGTCGTCTCGCCGGGCCTGATCTTGATCGAGGCGGGGTTCGCGTCATAGCTGCCGCCGGTGATGGCGTAGCTGTCCTGATAGGTCTTGCCCTCCTCACCGGTCAGCTGCACCCTGAACTCGAAGTATTTCTCCTTATTGCCCATGATGCCCTCGACGTCCTTGTGGACTTCCAGCTTACCGGCAGAGTAGCGGTTGTCGAAGTCGTCCTTCTTGCCCTCGCCGGTGGACTCCGGGTCCTCGGTGTGAACAGCGGCAATTCGGAGCTTGCCGTCCTGCTCGATGACCGTCACCCGCAGCAGGATGGCGTCGCCGTAGTAGGTCACGCCTGCGCTGTTGCCCTCCACCTCATGGATGATGTAGGTGTAGACGCCCACGCTGTCGTACTCGGGCAGCTGGATCTCGATTTTCTTGGTTTTACTCGCACTGCCGGCTTCGCCCTGTGCGTAGGTCACGTCGCCGACAATCGGCATATAGTCTCCGGCTTTAATGCCGTCCGATGCATCGGTCACGGTACCCGGCTCGATCGCAAACGTAAAGGTCTCTTCCGGGGAGATCGTACCCGTGTTGGTCAGCTCATAGTTTTTGGTGAGATACACCCGGGACATATCCTCATACGGAGGGCCTTGCACCTGTGCCGCAAAGGCGGGCATGACGCTGACGCCCATGGCCAGAGAGATGGAAAGCACCCCTGCGAGAAGCTTTTCTGCCTTGTTCTGTTTCATCCTGAAGTTCCTCCTATCTTGTCCTGTATGGTTTTTGGCAGCTCAGAGCCCCCGCCGCCGGATGAGGGTGATGACTTTTGCCTTGACCGCACTGCACTGCACCGGGCCGAAGTCACGGCTGTCCTCGGCCTGTGTGCGGCAGTCGCCCAGAATGAAGACGCTGTCCTCCGGCACAGCGTAGGGGTAGCTGAGCAGAGATTTGGGGTAGGTGGGGTAGAGGATGCCGCCGCCCTGTGCCGAGCCGTTGACCTCCACAACGCCGCTCTCGCTCAGGGTCACGATGTCCCCGCCCCGGGCCAGTACGCGGCCCACCCGCAGCCTTCCCGAGCGCTCATATACCACGACATCATTCTTGGCATAGTCTTTTTCCAGCCGGCAGCCCAGCACCAGGTCGCCGTCCTTCACGGCAGGGAACATCTCATTGCCGGACGCCTGCGTCACCAGATACACCTGCGTCAGAAGCACCCAGAGCAGGGCGGCGAACACCGCCAGCCGCACCGCCAGACTGCGCACTTCCCGCAGCAGGGGGCTTTTTTCCGGCTTCGCCGGTCCAGACAGGTTCGCTTCCGGCGTCCCGGGCGGGGCCTCCGGGGCAAGCGCCTCGTTTGGTTCCTTCACTCATCTTCCTCCTTCTTTCTGTTTTTGCAGCCCAGAACGGCCGCACCGGCACACAGCATCAGCGGCAGCCCGAAGAAGTCTGTCTCCACGCCGGTGTCCGGGTCTATATCGGCCAGAACGTAGTGGGCATAGAAGTTGACGACGCCGTTTTCCAGCTCTTTGTCGGTGGGCTCATAGCCCTCTTCCCACTCGTCCTGCGATACCTTTTTCTTCGGGTCCGGCTCATCCGTCACCGAACCGGGGAGCTCTTTGTACCAGCCGTCGAAGACATAGCGCGCACCGCCGATGTCGAGCTCTTTTTCGATGTCCGCCGTCGTCTCTTCCACCCGCTCGCCGCTCTGGTACTCGCGGCTTTCCCGGATGCTGTAGTCGTCCTCGCCCGGGGCGCGGACGTTGAACCGGGCCGTGAAGTTTTTCCTGCTTTTGACGCTGATGATGCAGTCGATATGCTTATCCGGTTTTGTCCCGTTGTTGCGCGAGATCTTGTACGGCGTCACCACGATGCTCTCCAGATCGTCCTGCGTCAGCCCTTCGACGCCGGTAGCCTCTTCGATGGTGTCCTTATACTCGTCCCATATCTCATCGACGACCTCGTCCCAGTAGTCATCGCCCGGTTTCAGCGACCATGCGTCGCCAGTCGCGCCGCCCGGCCACGATACAACATAGTCTGACACATTTGTCAGGATGTTCTTGCCGTTATCTTCCCATGCCGCGCCGTAGGTCTTCACCTTACCGACCCACTTGCACTCGCTGTTGTCCGGCGCCCACTGGCTGGGGTCATTGCTGCCGGGCCGGCTGGTGGGGGTCTTGAGCAGGAAGACTGCCGCCGATTCCTCCTGAGTCTGATCGCCCCAGCCCGGTGCATCCTCATCAAGTTCGTCCGCAGGCAGGGCGTTTTTATCCTCGGCTACGCTGTCGTCGGCCAAGTCGGCATCTTCCTCAGGGGATCTGTCTTTTTCGGGCTGCTCTGCCTCATCCAGAGGCGTTTTCTCCTCGGCGGCGGGCCGTTCTTCCGACAACTCCGGCAGAACGGCGATGTCTTCTTCCTCGTCTGAAACAGACTCCTCCTGCTGGGCCTCATCGTCGATGAAACAGGCGTAGAGGCTGCACTCGCTGTCCGCTTCCGGCCAGAGCAGTCCTTCATCCGGCACGAAGCGGACCGCCGTCCCTTCGTCGTCCCGGCTGTACCAGAAGCGGAAGCTCTTTCCCTCCACCTCCGGTTCTTCGGGCATCAGAAGCTCTTCGCCGCTGCCCACGGTCTGTTCCGCGTAGGGCAGGCCGCCGTCGGCCTCGTCCGACTCGCTGAGCCAGAAGAGATAGGTCCTCTCAAACTGCTCGTCCGCTTTGACGGCCCCGCTGTCCGGAGTCGGCGTCTCGTCGGGCAGCCCGATGTCATCCAGCCCGTCCGCCACGGCGGGGATGCCGCCTTCCGCGGGCAGAGGCACCGGCTCGTCTGTCCGGATGTCCTCTTCCTCGTCCCATGTCTGGTCCGGCACGCTGTCCGTCCGCTCCGGCCCTTCGGCAAATGCGGGCAGCAGACAGCCGCACAGCAGCACCAGCACGATGCACAGTGCTGCGGCGCGCAGTGTCAGCCGCCTCCGTTCCAGTCGATCCCGCATACAACAGCCCTCCTTCATTCTCGCTCCCGGCGGGGATGCCGCCCTTTGCGTTATCAGGATACCGTTTACCGGACACGAAGGATGTCATTGCGTGCCAGCGCAAAAAATTTTACGCATGAAAAAACCGCCGCCGGGGTCTTTCGACTCCGGCAGCGGTCTGCTGTCTCCGAATTTTCGATTTTCAGGTGCGGGTGGTGGCTTCCATGCAGTGCTCTGAGGGGGCGTAATATTCCATCAGCGCAATGTAATTCTCGCAGTGGTGGCAGAACGCCGCCCGGATGGCGTCGTCGGGCGCGCTCCTCATCGACACGAACATCAGGATGTACTTTGCAATGAGGCTCACAGCCTCGCTCTCGAGGCCATAGCAGAGGCCCACGGCCAGGATCGGCACGACGATCTGCTGCGCACGGATGGGGATATTCTCCGCATCGACCCGCTTGAGCACGGCACGGCTCATGGTGGATGCCGCCCAGACGGCGCGGGAGATCTTCCAGTAATCCATATTCTTCAGATGGGTAAGGGTGCGCAGCCGCTGGATGACCTCGCCATCGTCCAGAACTTTATTCTGCGTGACCTCCTCCTCCGAGCGGATGAAGGCGCACTGTATCATGTCCATCAGGGCGGCTTCGTACTTCTCATGGTAGTTCTCGCGGGAGATGAAGTACTCCTCCATGCGGAGCATGACTTCGTCCGTCTCTTTGTCGGTGGCCAGCCAGCTGAAGTCCAGCGGCGTCGGGCCGAAATCATTCTTGCCCATCTCGTTCAGGTCTTCCAGCTCTTCCTCGTTCCGGGTGGAGGGAAGGAAGCGGTCGTTGCCGTTCCGGTGGAAGCCCCACTCTTCGGGCAGAAGATGCGGCACGATGTCGCCGCTGGAGATGATGTTGAAGATGTTGCTCTCGCCCCAGCTCTCTTTCAGGCTGCCGTCAGCGTTGTGGTTGTTGTCGTAGTCCTGCTGCAAGTCGGGGTAGTCCTGCGGGCCGAGGGCCACCGGCGTCGCAAAGGTGTAGACAAAGACATTCTCCCGTTCCAGTCCGGACAGCTCCTTGTTGACCCGGGCGGCCAGAAGGTTCGCCACCACCGCACCGCGGCTGTAGCCGCCCATCCAGAGCTTGACGACGCCCAGCCCCCCCTTTTGCTGAGCTGCCGCCAGATAGTTCTTCAAATCGGCAAACACCTCATGCACCGGGATGATGAAGCCGCTGTGGGCGTGGCCCGCGCCGGTGTGCAGATTGCTCACCCACTCGCCGCCATAGCCGCCGCCGCGCAGGATGAGCGCCACGATGGTGGTGCGCTTCCCGTTCAGGGTGATGGTCTTGCGGGCCGTGGACCAGCCCACGAAGTCGCCCGCCTTGCCCACATCGACATCATAATAGCGGTATTTCACGTCGCCGAAGCCCAGCTTGGTATAGGCTGCGTCGAGGCTGTTCTCGCGGCCCACGTTCCCGTTGGCCCAGTATTTCGCATCGCTGGCCCATGTATTGAAAGCAGCCGTCACCATGCCCAGCGTCGCCAGCGCCAGCTGGTGGTCGTACTGGATGGAGCTGTGCGCAAAAAAGCTGTCGCTGTAGTAATATTCGTGCTCAATGTCCATCTGGCTCAGCTCGCTGCGGAAGGACATTGTATAATTGCCCGCCGGGACTGCCCGGCCCACCGTCTGGCTTTTTGCCGCTGCCTCAGCCCGGGGCAGTGCCAGCCCGGGCGCAAGAGCTGCACTGCAAACCAGCGCTTTACAGAAATCACGTCGTTTCATGGTCTTTCCCCCTTGCTGCTTTCATAAACCTCTGACATTTCTATCGTATAGGTGATTTGCTATAGTATACCGTATTTTTCCAGCGGATTCAATCATCAACTCTGCCGATCGGGGATATAAAAACCGGGCCGCATCGCTGCGGCCCGGTCATTTTCGTATTCTCAGAGAAGCTGCGGGTCCATCTGGCGGCAGAAGTCCACGATGTGGTGGAACATCTGCTCGACCGCCGGAGCCATCGCCGTGGGGCGCTGGACAGCCAGACCCACCACCCGGTACTCTTCCGGCTCGATGGGGTAGATCTTGACCGCCGCCGTGCAGCTGCGCAGCAGCATCCGGGGCATGATGGAGATGCCGAGGCCCGCCTCCACCATGGCGATGTTGGACTGGTCGTCGATGACGTGGCAGCGGCGCTCGGTGGAGATGGAGTATTTCTTGAGGAACTGGCGCATCTCAGCGTCGGTGGCGTCGCACTGGACGACAAAACTCTGGCCGTTCATCAGCTCCGGCGTCATAATGCCGTTTGGCGGTTCGGGCCAGTCCTGCGGTACGATGCAGAGCAGCGGCTCACGGAACAGCTCGGTCAGGTTGAACTCTTCGCGGCAGCTGGCGGACAGGAAGGCCAGGTCCACCTGACCGGTGCGCAGCCACTCCTTCACGTCGTCGTAAGTACCCTGATAGACCTCGACTTCGATCTGGGGGTAGCTTGCCATGAAGCTCTTGAGGATCTGGGGCAGCAGGCCGGCGCAGCCCGAGTTGAATGCCCCCAGCTTCACCTTGCCCTTTTCCAGGCCGTTGAGGCGGGCGATGCTCTGCTGCAGGGCCTCGTCGCTGTTGAGCACCGCCCGGATGGACGGGTAGAGCGAAGCGCCATAGCTGGTCATGGTCACGCCGTTTTTGCCGCGGTTGAATAAGGTAAAGCCAAGCTCAGCCTCCATCACCGCGATGGCATGGCTGATGGCAGAGGGGGTCAGATGCAGCTGCTGGGCCGCTTTGTTAAAGCTGCCCTGACGCGCGACTGCATCGAAAATTTCGTAAGAAAACAGCGTCATGTCCCTAGCCTCCTTCCGTTTTCAGTTCGGAGACGCCCGTTCTTCTGTGAATCTTTTTCACCTTGAGGATGCTATGCATCAATTTTCTTTTTGAGTGTACTATCCTATCTCCGCTTTGTCAAGCATCCAAACCTTAATTTTGGACGTTGAGCCAAATTTCTGCTTTTGAAACGCCATTTATAAGGGATATTGCGCCCTTTTCCGTTCCAGTATTTTCCTGTTTTGAACAAAAAGACCGACAGCCTTCCATCCCGGAAAGCCGTCGGTCTTCTGCGTTCTGCAGATGTTTTTACTCGAGCACCAGCAGCAGGCCCATCTTGAAGCGGCCCTGCGCCGTGACGCCGTGGAGACCGTTCTTGTCGAGGCGGAAGCTCTCGCCTGCGTTCAGCTCATAATTCTTCTGGATCTTCTTCATTTTTGTACCTCTGACCTCTAAAATTTTTGAAAAAATCACAGGTACAAGACCAAAAAGCCTATATAAAACAAAAAAGACGACAAACCGTTTATCTCAACGATTTATCGTCCTTTTGGTGCGCTCGAGGGAACTCGAATCCCTGGCCCTCTGATTAAAAGCGCAGGCATAGCACATATCTCGATTTATGGAAGTTGCGCTATATCGCCGTTTTATAGTGAAACACCGCAATTTTTGAACATATAGTTTGTGTATCCCTTGTCGGATTTTGCAACGGAAATCCACCTGTGCATCCTGTGTGACCGTGCAAAATCCGTGCAGAAACCGTGCACTTACTCTGGAACAAACTAAAATCGACCCATCCGACAACGACTTGACGGCATTGGTTTGAGTGATAAGTGCCGCATTATGCATCCTCTCTTATTGTGATAGATGCACCCCGTATGGCAGCCTGTCGTTTCATGTAATTTTTTCTTACATGGAACGACATGGTCTTTTCGCTCAACTTGTTGTATGATAACGATATAAAAAGAAAGGATGTGCTACTATGAAAAGATTTTTCTCGCTTGTCACTACAGTTGTCCTCAGTGCATTAATTTTACTGGGCACCCCCATTGCTATCCATTCTACAGCAGAAACAAGTTCCTCTTCATCCAATTCAACTTCATCCACCAAAAGCAATCCAGACGATAAACCGGAATGTCCTACTCCATCCGTAGATGCCGTCACGCCGCAGGACGACATTACATGATATTCAAAATAAGATGTTCAGATACTTTTCTGCTTCTGTGCGGATAATCTGCAAATCATCTTCATATCCCATGACTTTGCAAATGTAAAAAGCTTCCCGATATCGTTCGACACTCTCCTCCTTTTTTCCAAGAAAGAAGTCGCATTCAGCTTCGATTTCCAAACACGAGTGAAGCACCTGATAATGTCCATATTTTATACATGCTTCTTTTCCGCATCTTGCCACCTTTGCGCCTTCCTCATACTTTTGCGACAAATCCAACGATCTGGCAAAATTATACAAAACCAAGGGAAGCATCCTGTTTGAAGTAACCGTTTCCGGAAGATGCCTTCTTATATATTGAAGCAGTCGATAGAAAATATCGGCTGCTTTTTCATTGTCACCGCTCAAAGAATACGCATTTCCAATTTGATTGACCAGTTTCATTTCATCCAATGTAAAGAGAAAGTCTTCAATTTTGTCCAGTTGAAAATCCGGTATGGTCATCCGAATGGCTTGCACCAACATTTGAATTCGCTCGTCATTTGAATATCTTTTATCCAATCCTCCCAAAAGGACTTTCGATCGAAGAATAAACTGTTGTGTGATTTGATCATCTGGCTTTACAATTTTCTCAAGCTGACTTATTTTGTCAAAGCCATCCTCAACGCACTTTAGCGCATTACAGGCAACAATTTCTTTCTTGAGTGCTTCTATTTCCAGTTCTTCCGGTGTTACCAGCGCATAATATCGGTCATCCGGCAGACCAAGGCGCTGTAGAATCGCATTGATTCGATTTCGGCTGGGAGTCTGTTTTCCGTTTTCAACTCTGGACAATGTAACAGATTCACAAATGCCTGCACAGACCTGCTCCTGTGTCAACCCGAGATCCAAACGCCGCTGGCGGATATACTCACCCAATTTGTAATTCTGCATTTAGCAACTCCCTCCAAACTTTAGTATTGCCATAATTGTAATATACTAGATTTTGCACATGTGTGCAAGCGTCTCTTGTGCAAACCTGTCGTCCCATGTAATTTTTTATTACACCAGACGATATGGTCAATCGAAACTTTTTGTGATAAAATACCGGAACAGCAGATTAAATGCATTCTAAGCTCTTTGATATACACATGGAGGAAACAATGATACACTATCTGAAAAAGCAATGGAGGCTCAGTACCCTCACCGGCTTGTTTGCCATCATCGCCTATGGTGCTCAGGCTCTGATTCAACTTGCCTTGATGAAGGTTTTTGATGCCGTTGTATTGCTGGATCTGCGAAGTACTATCTTTTGGACGGCAGCCGATCTGGCCTGTTGGGGGAGCTATCTTCTTTTTACTGCTTTACAGGAACATTGTCAGGCCAAAACAATTCGCGCTTTGAACAATACAGTACGAGATGAGTTGTATCACTCCTTCCTGCGCAAGAGCCATACCGATTTTCATCAGTTCGACACCGGCGAATATCTCGCCCGGTTGACCAATGATGTGAAGCAATTAGAACAGCTTGCTTGGATTCCCTTCTTCGGCTGTGTAGGCAAAATTGCGCAGATCGTGTTCAGCGTTTTGGGGCTCGCCTTTTTGCATTGGTCGCTGGTTGTTTTTTCTGTGATCACAGCAGTTGTCCTTTGGCTTTCCCCAAAACTGTTCCAGAAAAAGTTGGAACTATTGGGACAAAACTGCGGTGTGCAGCAGACTGCCGCCATCAACCATTTGAAGGACCTTCTGACAGGCTTTGACGTACTCCAGTTTTTTGGCAGAGGAAATCTCTTTCTCCAGCAGGGAAATAGGATCAGCGATGACATTGAAAAGCCCAGTTGCCAACTGAGCTATGGCAAATCTCGCATGGAGGCGTTGATTGGCTTTATCAACGTCGCACTTCAGCTCGGCTCGCTTGTGCTGATTGCTGCGCTGACCAGCATGGGACTTGTCACCACAGGCACACTTGCCGGTGGTGTCAATCTGATCGGAGGCGTGGCAAACGGCTTTAACAGTTTGGCCGGTTTGCGTCTCTCCCTCTCAGCCAGCAAGCCCTACTTTTGCAAGCTGTCAACGGTCGATACTGATTCCAAATCGGAAGAGATTGCCCCTATGTCACCGCTGAAAGCCTCCATTACGGTAGATAGAGTTTCTTTCTGCTATGATGAGAAAAAGCCCATCCTGAAAGATGCCTCCTTTCGCTTTGAAAAGGGCAAAAAGTATGCCCTGACAGGACCCTCCGGCTGTGGAAAATCCACTCTGCTCAAGCTGCTTTTGGGCTGGCTGCCGGACTACATCGGTACGATTTCGTTTGACGATGTGGACATTCACACCGTTACACCCGCTCAGCTCCAGCAACAGATGAGTTACATTGAGCAGAATGTGTTCCTGTTCAATACTACGATTCGGGAGAATATCACACTGGGTGAAGATTTCTCGGAAGAGCAGCTGCATGCGGCCATTCAGGGCAGTGCCCTTGCCGCAGATTTGGCCGCCATGCCAGATGGCCTTGACACCGTTGTAGGTGAGGATGGCAGTAATCTTTCCGGCGGTCAGAAGCAGCGTGTCGCCATTGCCCGTGCCCTAATTCACAATCGCTCCATCCTGCTGGTGGACGAGGGCACCAGTGCACTGGATCAGAAAAACGCCGACCTTGTGGAAAAGAGCCTGCTTACCAATCCCGACCTGACACTGATTCTCATCAGCCACCACCTGTCGGCAGAGCGCCGTGCGCAGTTCGATCATGTGTATGAGCTGACACCTGTAACGCAATGATTGCCCTGTAATTTTCCCTCAAATCGCAAATATGCCCTGCATGCCGATCAATGCCGGTGTGTGGGGCCTTTTGCAGTGAAACCGAGACACTCCACAAGGCTGCTCATAACTGGGCACCGCCTATCCAAGTGCCCAGCTAAGAAGATTCCAAAGAGCCGCAGAATGCTCTTTGGCACACGACTTTGCTTGCAAAGTCTAGTGTGTTACACCTTGGTTCCGGCTGATGCGGAAAAGGGGCTGCGAGCAAAAGCTCAAGCCCTACCATTTGGAGGACTTGTACACCACACCCCCTGCGGGCAGTATCTTGAGGGGAAGAAGCAGGTGCTTTCAGACAAGCAGAAACAGCGTTTGCTTTCTGGCACGACTATCCATGAAGTACACCGCTTGCTGGGGACTGCATTCCGTTATGCCGTGGAGTGGGGCATCCTCATCAAAAGCCCTGTTCCTGTGGATAGCCCTAAGAAGTCCACACAGGAACGCTCCATCTGGGACGTTGGCGAAATGCAGGCTGCACTCGCCAGCATGGAGGACCCGATTTTGCATCTGGCTGTCCACCTGACACTGGTGGGTGCACTCCGAGAGGGTGAGGTTGCCGGACTGACCCCGGAGGACATCAACTTCGATGCTGCCGATGGCATGGGAACATTCACCATCAACAAATCTATGCAGCGTGTCCAGAAAGCGTCACTTGCCAGAACAGGGAAAGACTGCATTCTCCGGGAGTTCGAGGACAAGCGCGAGGGCAGCAACACGGTTCTGGTTCTGAAAAAGACCAAAACGGCATCTTCCTGCCGCACGATTTTCATGACGGAAGCTCTGAAAGAAGAACTGAAGCACTGGTTCAAGCATCTGGAAATGGATGAGGCTGACATGGATGGCAGATACCGCAACAGCGGGATGCTCCTGCGCCTGCCGAACGGTCTGGCAGTTGAACCTGTCCTGATTCGGAAGAAATTCGAGAAATGGCAGGATGCTCACCCGGTGTTCCCGCACATCGTCTTTCACGGCTTGCGCCATTCCAGTGCGACCTATCAGCTGATGATCTCCGGCGGTGATGTGAAAGCCGTACAGGGAACAACAGGTCATGCCAGCGCAAACCTGCTGGTAAACACCTATGCGCACATCCAGCAGGATTCCCGGAAGAAGCTGGGGAAGAAGTTCGAGGAAGGTTTTTATAAGCCGGTAGAACCCGAACCTCAGAGCGTTCCTGCCAAGGCTGAGCCGACCATCTCGGTATCTGCCTTGGTGGAACTTCTGAAGGATGCTGACCCGGCAGTAAAGGCGCAACTCCGCTTGGCGCTGCTCACCTGATGCAAAAAAGGGCGCGAATTGCACAGCAATTCAACGCCCTACATAATCCGACACAGAAAACACGAACCGTGCAACGACCGTGCAGAAGCCGTGCGGCTTGAGAACAAAAAGAAAATCCCACGAGGAATCTTTCGATTCTTCGTGGGATTTTGGTGCGCTCGAGGGAACTCGAATCCCTGGCCCTCTGATTAAAAGTCAGATGCTCTACCGGCTGAGCTACGAGCGCATATTTTCAGATTTACAGATACTGCCGAATTATATTACCACACCCGCGCCAAAAAAGCAAGAGGAAAGCGCAAAAAAGTGCCTTTCCGCAGCACACAGACCCCCGCCGGGAGATCACCCGTTCCTTTTATAAAAGCCAGTTTTACTGTCACCTCTCTGGGACGCGGATATTCTGGCGGCAACTTCCTCTTTACAAATGGGGCGCGAAACAGTACAATCAAAGCAGAACGCACTGTCCCGGCCCGTATGCGGCGGGGCTTTTTGATAGGAGGCTGTTTTATCATGAAAATCTCTCGTCGGTCTGTCCTTCATATTTCCGGGCTGGCAGCGGCAGCGCTGGCCCTGACCGGCTGCTCTGCGGCCGGAAGCGCCGCGCTGGGCGGCAAGCTGCCCGGCCTGCTCAAGAGCCTGACCAAAAAAGGGGAGACTGCTGCTTCGTCGGAAGCTGCCAGCGACATGGCCGTCACCCCGCCGCCCGAGGGCGAACAGCTTGACCCGGCCTTCGGCGTCATGCCCGAGTACGACGCCGACATCCTCACCGGCGCCGCGCGCAGCACCAACAGCCGCCCGGTGGCCGTCATGGTCAACAACATCGCCAACTCCCAGCGCCAGAATGCCCGCCCCCAGCGGGGCATCGGCAGCGCCGACCTGCTCATCGAGGCCAAGGTCGAGGGCGGCATCACCCGCCTGTGCGCCGTGTTCAGCGACGCCGACAGCATCCCCGAGGTCGGCCCCCTCCGCTCGGGCCGCGACCAGTTCCTGCAGCTGCTCATGCCCTGGAACATCCTCTACTACCACGACGGCGAGAGCATCTTCTGCACCCAGTTCGTCAGCGTCTACGGCTACTCCGGGCTGAACATCGGCGGCAAGAATTATTTCAAGACCCCGATCCACCCCTTCGTCTCTCACCGCAATAACCGCGGCCGCGATGTGGCCTACGAGCACACCGAGTTCACCTCCGGCAAGGAGATCTGCAAGGCCGCTTCTGATGCCGGCATCAGCCTCTACGCTCCCAGCGAGGGGACATTCTTCCACTTCGCCGACTACCGCACCGATGAGGTCAACAAACTCAAGGGTGAACCCTCGGCCAAAAAAATCGCCATCGTACATTCAGCGAGCTACCGCACCTCGTTCAGCTACTCCGCACTCAGCCACACCTACGCGATGCAGATGTACAACTCCTCCAAAAAGGCCACTGAGAACACCGTCGATGAGCTGACCGGTGAGCAGCTCACCTTCGAGAACGTCGTGGTCTGCTTCGCCGACATGGACGCCTACGCAGGTGACTCCCACGACGTGCAGGAGGTGCAGTACATCAAGGGCGGCGACGCCTACCTCTTCACCCGCGGCGGCGTGCAGGTGGGCCGCTGGGAAAAGACCTATCCCACCAACCCCCTCAAGCTTTACACCAAGTCCGGCGAAGAGATGACCCTCAACCGGGGCAAGACCTACTTTGCACTGGTGGACAACGACGAGCTGAGCAATTTCAGTTACCAGTAAGCCCATGAGGAACATGACGATGAAGCGCATTCGAACTGCGCTCTGCCTCATTTTGGCTGCCGCGCTTCTGGCAGGCTGCGCCTTTCTGCCCAGCGACAGTGAGCCGGAAACACCCGCCCCCACCGACCCGCTCACCGGCCTTGCCCTCGAGTGGCAGGGCCAGCGTCCGGTGGCCGTGGCCATTGAGAACAGCACTGCCTCCACCACTCAGTGGGGCCTTTCCTCGGCATCGGTGGTGCTGGAAGCCCTCACCGAGGTGGGCACGTCCACTGAGCTCTGCCTCGTCTATCCGGCGCTGGCCGCGACCCCGAAGGTCGGGCCGGTGGCCGCCGGTCAGGACATCTACTGGCGGCTTCTGGTGGGCCAGCAGCCCATTCCGGTGCAGCGGGGCGGGGGACAGTTCGACCAGAACTTCCTCGATTACTATTCCATCCGGGCCGTGGATGCTCTGGAAGCCGGGCGCACCGCCTTCGACTGCGGCAGTGAGTGGAGCAACGCACCGCTGTGGTACACCAGCGGCGAGGCCATCTCTAATGTCTTGGACGAGCTGAGCATCTCCTCTGCTCTGACGGAATCCCGAGTGACGAGCGCCGCATCCGCCGCGGCGGACAGTGCGTCCTCCGGGGCCGACGCAGTGCTGTCCATCCCTGCACTTCTTCCGCAGGAAGCAGACGGCAAACTGCCGGACGCCACCGCTCCGGACGCGGTGAATGTCCGGGTCTGCTTTGACGACGACAACGCCACCGGCTTTTCCTACGACGCCGACAGCGGGCTTTACCGGATGCTCCACGCCGACGGCACGCCCCAGCTGGACGCCAACAACGGCCAGCAGGCCGGGTTCGATAATCTGCTGGTGCTGTTCAGCGCCTCCGAGCTGCGGGACGACGGCAAGACCTACGACTACGATTTGAGCATGGGCGGCGGCGTCTGGCTCAACGGCGGGCATCTGTGGACCATCACCTGGACGCAGGGCCGGGACAACACACTGCTGCTCTACGACGCCGATGGCCGCACCATGAACATCGAAGCCGGGACGAGCTATATCGCTCTTGTCACCAGTCTGACCGGACAGGAGCTGACCGTTACCAATTCCAGCGGAGAAGCGATCCTTGGATAAGCAAAAAGACTTCTGCACGACGAAATGCAGAAGTCTTTTTTATTTTCAGGCTGCAGCGCGCGCCTGTGCGCGGGGCGGGTTTTATTCTTTCGGTCAAATGGCTTTGCGCTCCGCGCGGGCCAGAGGTAGGGAGGGGTGTTTCGACTCCCCCCTCCCTACCTCTGGACTCCACTCTCCCCGCAACGAGTTAAGGGCTGCTCGCCCTTAAC
>SKEC01001021.1_pt1 | contig 23369 bp, 19 predicted proteins | sample 4826641 | NCBI WGS metagenome assembly SKEC01 (sample SAMN11008819, study PRJNA524170) | human gut metagenome | biome: Human fecal sample; material: Feces; isolation source: fecal sample from pouch patient p18, p21 | host: Homo sapiens | place: Israel: Tel-Aviv | collected 2015-12-22
TTCTAATAATAAAACATGAAAAATAAAATAGAATTTATCGCTTTTGATGCCGATGACACTCTTTGGGAAAATGAACTTTATTTTCAAGAGTTGGAACACAAATTTTGTCATCTTCTGAGGAAATATTCACCGGCTCCTTCCGTATCAGAAGAATTGTTCAAGACAGAAATAAAAAATCTGCATATCTATGGTTATGGACTGAAAGGAATGCTGCTTTGCATGATTGAAACCATTTGCAAAGTTACTAATGGAGAAGGAGACCTCAATCTCGTAAAAGAAATCCTCCGATCAGGTCAGGAACTTCTGCAAAGACCAATCACATTATTGGACGGTGTGCAAGAAGTCATATCAGCCTTGCACGAAAATTATAAATTAGTATTGGCCACCAAAGGTGATTTGTTCGATCAAAAAAGAAAGATTTCTGCGTCCGGACTACAAGAATACTTTTGCCACATAGAAATAATGAGCGACAAGAAAAATGCGGATTATAAAAGATTGCTTGATCATTTAGGGTGTAAGGCAGAAAATTTACTGATGATAGGTAACTCGATAAAGTCGGATATTATTCCCATATTGGAACTCGGAGGTTATGCAGCCTATGTACCTCATCATGTCACTTGGGCACACGAACAGTATGAAGGAGAAGTAACGCACTCCCACTTTATTAAGTTGAATAACATTAAAGAGATACAAAACTATCTTTAGTTTTTGCCATACTCCATTCTCCACGTGGTAACTCTTTGAACAAAAATACCACGTCCGGCAAGACTCAAAAAAGGATAAGTCACTCTATACAACAAAAAAAGGTTGTCAAAACGTGGATAATGCTGTCGTTTCGTTCGTAGGGGCGAGGTTCGCTCGCCCGAAAACAGTTTGCTTTGTGTCTCCGGGCAGGCAAACCCTGCCCCTACAGTTAACGATTGGATAGTCCGGTTTCGTTTTGACACTTCCTTTTATACACATTTAAAACCCAATACTTAATCCGGCTATCAGATAAGTTTTGTCAAATGAGGGCGAAACAATAGCCTGTACAAACAAAGGCAAAGATAATACAAAAAAGTGAGATACTGAGCAAATCACGGAAATATGATTGAAAGTTAATGATTTATGGGGTTTTGGCGATTTGGACGGGTGCCAACTGAAACCGTGAAAATGCCAACTTGAACCGAAATTACGTTACCATCTCGTTACTTAAAATCGGAACGGGTAACAGGATGGAAAAGCCCGGCAAAACATGGCAAGAACTGCAATTATACAGGCAGTTGGCAAGGTTCGGGATGAAAAAGTCTTGCGGCAGATTCGATTGCGTTGGTCTGCTGCGGTTTACATACAGGCAAACAGCTCTACACAAGGTAATTTTGCAACCATAAAAAAGTATGAACTATGAGTAGAGCGACATTCAAGATTTTATTTTACCTCAAGCGCAACGCGCCGAAGAAGAACGGGCTGATACCGGTCATGTGCCGTATCACGGTGAACGGGAAAATCGCACAGTTCAGTTGCAAGCTGGACGTGGAGGAAAAGATGTGGAGCGTGGAAACCGGACGGCTGACCGGAAGGAGCAACGTGGCTCTGGAAGGCAACCGTATGCTGGACAAAATCCGCGTGGGTGTGAACAAGGCCTATCAGGACGTGTTCGACCGTGACACTTATGTCACGGCGGAGAAGGTACGCAACGAATACCTCGGCATGGGCATGAACCACAAGACGCTGCTTGCCGTGTTCCAGCAGCACAACGAGGACTATGCCAAATTAGTGGGCAAGATGAAGAGCCAACGCAGCTATTGGAAATACTGCGTGGTTTACAAGCACCTGTCGGAGTTCATCAAAACCCGGTACAAGGTGGAGGACATCGCCCTGAAAGAGCTTGCACCCGCCTTCATCACGGACTTCGAGCTGTTCCTGCGCGTGGAGAAAGGGCATTGCACCAACACCGTGTGGTCGTACATGATGCCTTTCCGGAGCATCATCTTCACCGCCATCAACAACGGCTGGTTGCAGCGCGACCCGTTCTATGCCTACCACATCACGAAGGAGGAAACGAAACGCGGCTACCTGACGAAAGAGGAAATCACGCAGATGATAAACTGCACGTTCAAGAGGAAGAACTATGAACTGATACGCGACCTCTTCATCTTCTGCTGCTTCACCGGTTTGAGCTGGCGTGACATGGCGAACCTCACGGAAGAGAACCTGCAAATTTCCTTCGACGGGCATCTGTGGATAAAGACGAGCCGCCAGAAAACGGGAGTGGAAACGAACATCCGCCTGCTGGACGTGGCGAAGCACATCATCGACAAATACAAAGGCGTTTCCAAAGACGGCAAGCTGCTGCCTGTCCCATGCTATAACATCTGTAAATACGGCATCAAACAGGTAGCCAGACAATGTGGGATAAACAAAAACGTGACCTGGCACCAAAGTAGGCATTCGTATGCCACGACGATATGTCTTTCCAACGGCGTACCCATTGAAACGCTGTCGAAACTGATGGGGCATACAAGCATCCGTTCGACCCAGATATACGCGAAAATCACGGCTGAGAAGATGAGCCGGGACATGGAACTGCTCTCCCAAAAACTCGCCCCGATGGAACAGTTCATCTGCCAAGCCATTTAGAAGTTGAACCCGAAAACGAAAAGAAGCATGGAAACGAGAGGCATCATAACAATAGAAGAAAAGACGGTAGTCCTGCCCGATGCCGAAGTGTGGATGACGACCGGAGAAATCGCAGGCCTGTTCTATGTGCGCGGCGTGTCGGTGGAAGCCGCCATAAGGAAACTGAAAAAGGACGGCATCGCGGACGGCGGTTCATGCCGGCGCATACGGCTACAGGAAGCAAAAGGTTATACGGAGATTTACGGCATGGAAACGGTCATAGCCCTGTCGTTCCGGTTCGACACGGGGCAGGCGGCACTGTTTCGCAAATGGCTCGCCCGGACGGTGGCGTGTTCCAAGAAAGAGCCTACGGTCTTGTTCCTGCATCATCCGCATGGGGCATACTGCTGAACGGCACAGGCACGGTCTGAAATGAACATCGGGAGCGGCAACCCGCATGAGGGTATCCGTCTCCCGATGTTTTTTACTTGCCGCAAGCGTCAGTACGCCTTGCGGTAGTTACGTTCCAGTACCTTCTGGATGTCGCTCTCGCGGTAGAGCGTCTTGCCGCCGAACAGGAAATAGGGCAATATCCCCTCGTGGCGGTACTGCTGCAAGGTGCGCCGGCTCACGTGTAGTCTTCGCGCCAAGTCCCTGTCGGTGAGGTAACGCTCGCCGCCCATCGGGGGGATGTATCCGTCGGCGAGTCTGTCCGCCATTTTCAGGCTTCTCCGGACGGACTGCATGGCGTCGGCAAGTACGCCGCAGTCCTTTGTCAATACATTGTCATTCATCTTACATAGGATTTAGTGGCACACTTCAAGCGTCAGACGGACGGTTGTCCCGTTTCGGGACCGGGCAACAGCCGTTCCACATCCTCCGGCCTGTAATAGAACTTGCGTCCGATTTGGGAATATGCAATGCCGTGCCTGTCGCGCATGGCCTGCAAGGTCTTCGGGGTTATGCTCAGCATACGGCACACGTCCTCCGTGTCCATCCATTCGGCAAGGCGGCGGTCTCCGCCCTTCTCGGCAAGCGTCCTCACCCTGTCCTCCAATGCCTTCACTCCGGCAAGGAGCATATCGAAGGCGGTCTTCTCAATGATTACTATTTCCATTCTTTCAAAATTTTATCGGTTTGCCGCAAAGTTACACAGCCGTGGGCCGGAACCGACCGGGCAAGGAAACAGTGGCAGCTTGTGGCTCTTTTTATTGTGCCACATCAGGACATGAGGGAAACAGACGGCTTGGAATGTCCGTTTGGCGGTTTTCCATGATAAAAATGCCCGTTGAAGCCCCTGCAAGGCGGAAAATCCATAAAAATCTCACGTAAGTTACGGGTAAGTACCGTGCCCGCCCCTTTGGAATAGCCGAATTTTGCTCCCGACAAACTGATTCACTAACAATTAAAAGATTGAGGAATATGGAAATCATCACGATGGAAAGCGCCGCCTACAAGGACATCGTAGGGCGCATCGAGGAAATCGCCTCCCATGTGAGGAAGCAAGGCATGGAGGGACAGCGGAACGATACCGCCTGCCTTCTGGACAGCCGCGAAGTGATGCGCCTGCTCTGTGTCAGCCGCCGCACGCTGCAACGGCTGCGCGACGAGAAGCGCATCGGGTATGTAATCATCCGGGGCGACTGCCGCTACCCTCCGGAAGAAGTGGAACGCATCATCCGGGAGAATGCGGTCAAGACTTCACCGGAGAAACCGGAGGAACTGAAACACAACTACCGGCTCCGCACGGGCGGAAAGGCGGGCAGGAAATGAAAGGAGGAACGGCTATGGAGTTTTTAGACAGACGCACTTTCGAGGACTGCATGAGGCAGGTGTTCAGCCGCCTCGATCGTCAGGAGGAGATGCTCTCCGCCATGCGCGGTGACGTGAATGAAAAGCCGCAGGGCACCGCCTTGTTGGAAGAGGACACGATGGACAACCAAGACGTGTGCATGCTGCTCCACGTGAGCAAACGTACCCTGCAACGCTACCGCAGCGACGGGTTGCTGCCCTACCGGATGCACCGCCACAAGACCTATTACCGCAGGGCGGACGTGGAACTGTTCATCAGCACCCACATGCGGGAAATACTCCGTGACAGGGCTCAGGATAAGGCGGACAATACCAAAAGAAAATCAAACGACAAAAAAACGAACCGTAAAAATTAAACTGAAATGGAACAGAAAAAGAAAAACGAGAAGGACGTGCTGGTCGTCCGCGACGAGAAGACGGGCGAAATCAGCGTAGTAGCCGGGCTGGACAGCAAGGGCTATCCGAAGACGGCTCCGGCAAAGGCGGAACACTCGCAGGACTTCCTGCGCTTCGACCGCCACGGGGACATGGTGGACAACTTCTTCAGGAACTTCTACCGCCAGTGCAAGGAGCCGACACGCTTCGGCTTCTACCGGGTGGCGGCGGACATGGCGGATGCGGTGCTGCCGGTCATCAAGGATTTGCTGAAAGACCCTGCGGCAAACGCGGAAATGCTCGCGGCGCACAAGGTGGACACTTCGGAATACCAGAAGCAGGCAGAAACGGAGAATGTAAAACAAGAAAGCGACAATGAACCCCTTAAAAAGACAGAAGAAATGGAACAGAAAAAAGAAGAACAGAAACAGGAAGTGCAACAGCCTCAAACGGCTGAAGCGCAAGATGAGCAGCAACCGCAGAAACAGGAGAAGCAGAACCTGATAGCGGATGACCAAGTGGACTGGGAGGAGCTGCGCAAGTGCGGCATCGATAGGGAAAAACTTTCGGAAAAAGACCTGAAAGCCCTGATGAATTACGGCAAGACGGGACTGGTGACGGTGAAGCCGACCTTCGGCTACGAGAGCTACGAGCTGCAAGCCCGCCTCTCATTCCAGAAAATGGAGGACGGCAAACTGAAACTGACACCCCATTTTATCCGTAACGAGCCGCGCCTTGACATCCCCCACAACGGCTACACCTTCACGGACGAGGACAAGAAGAACCTGAAGCGCACGGGCAATTTAGGCAAGGTTGTGGATGTGGCGGATACGAGAACCGGGGAAATGCGCCAGTCGTATATCAGCATCGACCGCCTGACGAATGAAATCGTGGACGTGCCTGCCGACAAGGTGCGCATCCCCTATCAAATCGGACAGACCGGCTTGACAAAGGAAGAAATGGACATCCTGCGTGCCGGGCTTGCCCTGCCCAAAGAAGTGACATTATCCAACGGGCGCAAATTTCAGGCATTACTTCAGGTGAGCGCCGAAAAACGCGATGTGGAGTTCGTGCCGGGGCAACGACGTCAGCAGCAGTCGCAGCGTCAAAGCAAGCAGCAGGACAATCCCGATGCACAGGGGCAGACGCAGGAAAACGGCGAAAGGCAACGGCGCAACCGCTCGTGGACGAACGAGGACGGAAGCATCCGCCCGATAAGCAAATGGAAAGACGACCTGTTCAACGAACAGCAAATCGCCGACTACGTGGCAGGCAAGACGGTGGTGCTTGCCAACGCAAAGGACGACCAAGGGCAGCCCTGCACGAAGTACCTGAAATTCAGCCATGAGAAAGGGCGTCCGCTGACCTACTCGCAGAATCCCGACCTCGCGCAGACCGTCGCCCCGTCGAACGAGAGCAGGACGCAGCTTGCCGTGAACAACGAGGGCAAGACCAACGAGGCCACCAAGCACGTGAAGGAGCCGTTGCAGCAGGGTCAGACCGCATCGAAGGACGAAACCCAGCAGAAACGGCAGACAAGAAAATCCAAAGGTGTGAAGGTGTCCTGATTGCCGCCACTAAATCCATCCGACAATAATCAACGGATTGAAACGGGGAGCATACACCGCCCTGTACCGCATATCCCACGGACAAGGACGTGCCCCGTTTCATTCCCACCCAAAGAAACAAGAGTATCAACAGATTAGACAGAAAAAGACATGATTACCATATTGGCAGAAAAACCGAGCGTCGCCCGTGAGATAGCACGGATTGTCGGCGCAATGAAGAAAGAAGAAGGGTATTTCACCGGAAACGGCTACCACGTGACATGGGCATTGGGGCATCTGGTACAGCTCGTCCTGCCCGACGGGTACGGCATCAAGGGCTTCCGGCGCGACAGCCTGCCCGTCATCCCCGAAAGGTTCGAGCTTGTTCCCCGTCAGGTGAAGACGGACAAGGGCTACAAGGCGGACGCAGCGGCGGTGAAGCAGATTAAGGTGATAACCAAGCTGTGGAACGAGAGCGACAGTATCATCGTGGCAACCGACTGCGCCCGTGAAGGAGAATTGATATTCCGTTACCTCTATGCCTATACCGGCTGTACCTTGCCCTTTCAAAGACTGTGGATAAGCTCGCTGACCGATGCCGCCATCCGCAAGGGACTGAAGGAACTGAAGGACGGTCACGAGTACGACAACCTCTACCAAGCCGCCAAAGCCCGTAGCGAAGCCGACTGGCTGGTGGGCATCAACGGCACGCAGGCATTGACCGTCGCCGCCGGACGGGGCACGTATTCCGTAGGGCGTGTGCAGACACCCACGCTGGCGATGGTCTGCAAGCGTTTCTGGGAGAACAAGCGTTTCACGCCCGAACCGGTACACCAGCTTCATTTTACCGTACCGTCGGTAAGCGCAAGTGAAGTGGTAAAGTTCGCCTCGGTGGAGAAATGGAAAGACAAGGAGGATGCCACCGCATTATATAATAAGGTAAAGGCACAAATGTGCGCCACCGTCGTGAAAACCGAAAAAAAGGAAAAGGTGGAGAACCCTCCGCTGCTGTACGACCTGACCACACTCCAGAAGGAAGCGAACACGAAGCACGGCTTCACGGCGGAACAGACGCTCGACCTCGTGCAGAAGCTCTATGAGGCGAAGCTCGTCACCTATCCGAGAACGTCGAGCCGCTACATCCCGGAGGACGTGTTTGACGAAGTTCCTGCGCTGTTCGACCGTCTGGCAGGTCATTCGTCCTTTACGGAGAAGATTGCAGATATGGGCGAACTGAACCGCCGCAGCGTGGACGCATCGAAAGTGACCGACCACCATGCGCTGTTGGTGACCCCGAACCGTCCGCTGGCTCTTTACAAGAACGAACAGCTCATCTACGACATGATTGTGGGGCGCATGATTGAGGCATTTTCCCCGGAGTGCGTCAAGGACACGACCACCGTCCGTGCGGAGTGCGAAGGCGTGGCGTTTGAAACCAAAGGGTGTATCGTCCGCAAGGCGGGCTGGCGTTCGGTCTATGGCGAGGACAGGGAGGACACCGTACTGCCCGACTGGAAGGAGGGCGACACGTTGTCGATGAACGGCTGCACGATGAGTTCGGGCATGACCCGTCCGAAGCCGCTGCACACGGAAAGCACCCTGCTGGCGGCAATGGAGACCGCCGGACGCGAGGGCGTGGAGGACGAGGAAGCGCGGCAGGCGTTGAAGGACTGCGGCATCGGCACGCCCGCCACCCGTGCCTCCATCATCGAGACCCTGCTCCGGCGCGAATACATGGTGCGCGTGAAGAAGTCGCTCGTACCGACGGAAAAAGGGCTTGCCCTGTATTCCATCGTGCAAGGCATGGACATCGCCGACGTGGAAATGACCGGGCGCTGGGAGTCGGAACTGGCGGAGATAGAAAAAGGCAGGACGCCGCACGAGGCTTTCCTGCACGACATCGAGGGCTACACCCGCAAGATAACCACCGAACTGCTCGCCTGCGATAAAATCTTCGGTCACAAGGCATCGGGCTGCGCCTGCCCCAAGTGCGGCACGGGCACGATGCAGTTCTACGGCAAGGTGGTGCGCTGCGACAACCCGGACTGCGCCCTGCCGGTGTTCCGCCAGATAGCGGGCAGGACGCTCACCGACACGGAAATGACCGACCTGCTGGCAAAAGGGAGGACGGGTGTCCTCAGCGGCTTCAAGAGCAAACAGGGCAAGCCGTTCAGCGCGGCGGTCGCCTTCGACGCGGATTTCAACACGAAATTCATCTTTCCCGAAGCCAAAGGCACAAGAAAGAGTACAAACATGAAAGGAAGAAGAAAATAATGATTAATTTTGCCACTGATTCATGTAATAATCTGTTTCAATTCGTTGATACTGTTTCTTTACATGGATTTAGTGGCGGCACTCGGAGGGATACCGGGTGCCTTTTTCTTTCTCCTTTACCCATACCAATCATCCTATTTTTTCACCACTAAATCCATTGTAAGATGAAACAGAACAAGAAAACCGTTCCAGTGGAACTGTCCTATTACGGGCTGTACCTGCTGGACTACCTGAGAAAATACCATCCCGACAAAGCATCGGATACCGGTTTCATTGCCGGACGCGAAGAAGCAGCCACCGCCACCTTCGAGAAGGAAAGGCTGGCGGGCGGCACGGTGGAGGACGCCCACGAGGAAGCCATGCGCGTGCTGCTCGAAGGGCTGCACTTCTCTCCCTACGCCCTGCTGACGGAGGTCGTGGAGAGGGAGTTTGCCGACGAGGTGGCGGAACAGGAGCGTGAACCGTTCTGCCGCAGGCTCTACCCCCACCTGAACAACCTGTTTGCCGGTTACGACACGTCGGATGACACCTTCGCCCTGTCACCCGCGCATGACCTGCTCTACACGGAGCTGGTAGGAACCGTCATGCTTTATCTGGAGTCCTATGGCGTTCAATAGAAAACAGAAACTGAGGGACAACATCGAGGCGGTACGCACGGCGTTCACGCTTGACCGGGAACGGCGCACCCCGACGGAAAGGGAACGTGCGCTGCTAGAGCGGTACTGTGGCTTCGGAGGGCTGAGGTGCATCCTGAACCCGGCAAAGGAACTGGCAGATGCCGTGCATTGGGTGAAGTCCGACCTCGAACTGTTCGCCCCGACGGTGGAACTGCACCGTATCATCAGGGAGAACAGCAGGGACGAAACGGAGTACAAGCGGTATGTGGACTCGCTGAAAGCCTCGGTGCTGACGGCGTTCTACACGCCGCAAGCCATCACGGACACCATCGTGGATGTGCTCCACGACAAGAAGGTGCGCCCGAAGCTCGTGCTGGAGCCGTCGGCGGGCATGGGCGCGTTCATCGCCCCGGTACTGTCGGACAATCCGCAGGCGGAGGTCATGGCTTTCGAGAAAGACCTGCTGACGGGCAAGATGCTCGGACACCTGTACCCGCAGCAGAAGATACGCACGGAAGGCTTCGAGAAGATAGAAAAGCCGTTCCTGAACCGCTTTGACCTTGCCATCTCCAACATCCCTTTCGGGGATATAGCGGTGTTCGACCCGGAATACACCAATGGCTCGGTATTCAAAAAGATAGCGGCAAGGAAGGTGCATACCTATTTCTTTCTGAAAGGGCTGGACGCGGTGCGTGACGGCGGTATCGTGGCATTCATCACCTCGCAGGGCGTGCTGGATACGGAGGGCAACGGCGGCACACGCTACATGATGATGAGAAAGGCGGATCTGGTGTCCGCCATCCGCCTGCCGAACAACCTGTTCACGGACAATGCCAACACGGAGGTGGGGTGCGACCTGATTATCCTGCAAAAGAACGAGGGCAAGGAGGAACTTTCCGAAGAAAACAAGAGGTTGGGCGATGTCGTAAAGAACAACCATACGGGAATTTCCACCAACGGGTATTTTTTTGACCACCCGGAATACATCATCCACACCGACGCGAAAAGGGATACCGACCCCTACGGCAAGCCGGCTATGGTATATACGCACAGCGGCGGCGTGGAGGGCATCGCCACGGACTTGTACCGGATATTGTCGGCGGACCTGTCGGCACGGCTGGATTTGGAACGCTACAATGGCGTCAAGGCTGAAAAGCGTGAAACACAGACGATTTCCGTCCAGCCGCAAGTTCAGGAAGTACAACAGCCGAAGGTGGAAATAGAAGAAAAAACGGTACAGCCAAATGCAGAAGCGGTAAAATCCGCACCGCAGGTCGTGAAAACGAAACAGCACGAAGCTCCTGTAATGGACTTGTATGACCTGTTCGGCTACACGCAGGAAGAGCGCAGATTGGCGGAACGGGGACTGAAACCGGAGAGGAAGAAAGGAGCCAAGTCCAAACGCCGGAAGCCGGTGCAACCGTCATTGTTCCCGATGCCTGCTGACGGGCAGGGGGTAACGGCGGAAAAAGAAAATGAAGCGGCAAGAGGCAGAAGTGCGGAAACGGCTCCTGCCATCAGCCCCGAAGAGGTACGGGAAATGGAGGAAATCATCCGTCAAGGGGCGAACGGAATACCGGAAAGACGGCACGAAGAGCCAGTACCCATGCACGGAAAGACCGAAGGTGCTACCGCCCCACCCGAAGACGGTGACCCGGAGGATGCCGTTTACCGCAGTCTGGACTGGGAAACCAACCCGCCCATCAACGGCTTCTATGAAACGATGATGTCACTCACACCCGAAAGGCGTGCCGAACTGCGCCGGATGGGAAAGGAAAAGATGGATGCCAATGCCGCCAAGCAAGCGGATACAGTCCGACCGCAATCCATACATCCGGTCTATCCGGTAGAGAACGGCTTTGAGGCAGAGGGAAGAAGACGGATTGAGCGTGTGGAAAGGGAGATGCGCGAGGAGGAAGCAGCCCTGACACCGGAAGAGCGGCAACGCCGGAAGGAAGAGGCGATGATGCCCCGCCCGTTCAAGGGCATCATGGAAGCGCACCTGAAAGACGGCTCGCTGGTATGGGAACACACCGGCGGTGTCCACTACCAAATCGGGGTGCTGAAGGATGTCACCAAGTACGGGGCGACCTTCCAGCCGCTCGACATGGAGGGGATGCAGGCGCAGAAGGCACAGCTCTACATTGACCTGCGCAACACCTACGAGCGGCTCTACACCCACGAAGCGGAAAACCACGAGGAGAACGCCCTGCTGCGCCGCAACCTGAACACCTACTATGACGAGTTTGTCATGCGCTACGGCAACCTGAACGCCAAGCACAACGCCAAGCTCATCCTGATGGACGCTTCGGGGCGCAACATGCTCTCGCTGGAGCGCGGCGAGAACGGGCAGTTCGTCAAGGCGGACATCTTCGACCACCCCGTTTCCTTCTCGCAGGAAACGCTTGCCGGAGTGGAGTCGCCCGAAGAAGCCCTGTCCGCCTCGCTCAACCGGTACGGCGGCGTGAACCTGCCCTACATGGAATCACTTTGCGACCTGCCGCAGACAGAGATACTCGAAGCCCTGAAAGGCAGGGTGTTCTACAATCCGCTGGCGGATGGTTACGAGATAGCCGACCGCTTCATCGCAGGGAACGTGGTGCAGAAGACCGTCGACGTGGAAGACTGGATAAAGGAAAATGAAGGGCACGGGATGCTGCCGCAGGCGCAGGAGTCATTAGCGGCATTGCGCGAAAGCATACCCGAACAAATACCGTTTGAGGATTTGGATTTCAATTTCGGGGAGCGGTGGATACCCACGGGCGTGTATGCCGCCTACATGAGCCGCCTGTTCGACACGGAGGTGCGGATTACCTATACGGAGAGCCTTGACGAGTATTCGGTGAAATGCGCCTATAAGACGATGAAAATCACGGACGAGTTCTTGGTGAAGGGCTATTACCGCCACTACGACGGCATGAACCTGCTGAAGCATGCCCTGCACAACACCTGCCCGGACATGATGAAAAGCATCGGCAAGGACGAGCACGGCAATGACATCAAGGTGCGCGACAGCGAGGGCATCCAGCTTGCCAACGCGAAGATTGATGAAATCCGGGGCGGCTTCACGGAGTGGCTGGAGGAACAGTCTCCGGAGTTCAAGAAGCGGCTGACGGACATGTACAACAACAAATTCAACTGCTTCGTGCGCCCGAAGTACGACGGCTCGCACCAGAAGTTCCCGGATTTGGACCTGAAAGGCTTGGGGATAAAGGACTTGTATCCTTCGCAGAAGGACTGCGTATGGATGCTGAAATTGAATATCGGCGGTATCGCCGACCAGGAGGTTGGCGGCGGCAAGACGCTGATAATGTGTGTCGCATCCTATGAGATGAAGCGTCTGGGGCTGGTTCACAAGCCGATGATTATCGGGCTGAAAGCCAACGTGCGCGAGATTGCCGAGACCTACCGAAAGGCTTACCCCAATGCGAGGATACTATACGCCTCGGAGAAGGACTTTGCGGCAGCCAACCGGGTGCGCTTCTTCAACGACATCAAGAACAACGACTGGGATTGCATCATCATGTCTCACGACCAGTTCTGCAAGATACCGCAGTCGCCGGAGTTGCAGCAGCGCATCCTGCAGGAAGAGCTGGACTCGGTAGAGGAAAACCTCGAAGTGCTGCGCAACCAAGGCAAGGACGTGTCACGTGCCATGCTGAGGGGATTGGAAAAAAGGAAAATCAACCTTCAGGCGAAGCTCGAAAAGGTGGAGCACGCCATCAAGTCACGCACGGACGACGTGGTGGACTTCAAGCAGATGGGCATCGACCACCTCTTTGTCGATGAGAGCCATTATCAGAACTTTTAGGAGTTTCCTATAAAAAGTCTAATCAATTAGTAATCATTATCTTTTTATCACAATAAGTTCTGATTAATATTTCGTCTATAATTGCAGAATAACTTTCAAACAAGATGCAATTATGGACATATCTAATCTGAACGTAAAAGTCAAAGGTCTTGTCTCTTATTTAGAAGACACCGGTTATTCGGCCATGTACATAGACTATGTGAAGAAAATGGCTGAGTGGTTATCGGGCAATTCCGAACATTACAAATGGAGGAGTCTCGCCGATGTTGAGCCGACACTAAAAGAATTGTGGTCCAACAAGTATACTTACAGAAACAAGGTACGTCTACTACGTATCATTCGTCAATATGTCGAGAAAGGAATATTGCCTGATGGACACAAGCATTACATCCGTCCTCACCATTATGAGTTGCTTGTAGAGGAATACAGGAAGATAACGGATACGGCTTTCTGTATTGTAGATAAGCGTTGCAAATCATCAGCAAACGTGAAGTATGCACTATCATCGTTTTTCTTACGCTTGCAGAAAATGGGAATATGCTCGCTCGAATCAATAACCGAGGATGCTGTTTTGGAAGTGTTTTCCCAATACAGTAAATTGGATAAAAGCCATTCATGCAAATACACGGTTGAATATGGATTGAAAGCCTGTTTGCCGCACTATGGCCAATCCGTTGAACGGATAATCGCATACCTACCATCCATACCTAATAAACGAAAAAACATTCAATATCTCACGGAACAAGAGCTGGCAGCAATCAAGCATACGTTGGAAAACGATAGCACAATATCCCTACAGGATAAAGCCATCATAACCTTGGCCATGTACACGGGACTACGAGGTTGTGACATCTCAGCACTCACGTTTGACAGCTTCGATTGGAATCACGATCTGATAAGAATCACACAAGTCAAGACTGGACAACCGCTTACATTGCCGCTTCGTGCCGTGGTTGGAAACGCAGTCTTTGATTACTTGCTCCATGAACGTCCCAAATGCGTGGAACCATACGTTTTTCTGACCGTGCATGCGCCTCACAGAAGACTCCACACAGGCAACCTTGATGCCATATGCTCAAAAGTCATGAGTAAAGCCGGAATAAGGCAAAGTAAAAACGATAGAAAGAGCATACATTTGTTCCGCCACCATCTGGCGACATCTCTATTGCAGGCCGGTGTGCAGCAGCCTGTAATAAGTGCCACTCTCGGTCATGCATCACCTGATTCTCTTGACCGCTACCTTAGTGCGGAATTCAAGAGGTTGAAGGAGTGTTCACTGAGCATAGAGGCTTTTCCCGTAAGAAAAGAATTTTTTGACATATGAAAACGATTTCATTCCTTTCCGATGCGATAGAAGGATACGTGAAATACCGCAAGGCTTCTGGGCGTAACAGCCATAGCTATGTTAAGAATGTAATACTGTTCGACCATTTTTGTGCAAAGGAATATCCTGGACAAACTGAACTTACCCAAGAAATCGTTGACAGGTGGTGCAGGCAACGTCCAACTGAATGCACAAACTCTTGCGTGTCACGTGTCTATCCTGTTTTGGACTTCATCAAGTACATGAACAAGCGTGGAATGACGAAAATTGACTTGCCGCAAGTGCCAAAGTCTGTACCGAGAACTTATACGCCGCATCCTTTTACACACGATGAATTGAAACGCTTCTTTGACGCTTGCGACAACATAAAGCCAAGGCGCGGCAGACTCGCGGCTATCCAGCGCATGACACTGCCGGTGTTCTTCCGCTTACTGTATAGTTCCGGAATGAGGACGACCGAAGCCATTCTGCTGGAACGCGATGACGTAAACCTTGAAAACGGCGTGGTATCCATCAAGCGCGGCAAAGGGTATGACCAACATTATGTAGTCCTCCATGACACAATGTTGACCCTGATGCGTACTTATGACGGAAAAATAGACGGGCTGATTCCGAACCGCAGGGTGTTTTTCCCGACACCGGATGACAAGCCGCACCCTCCTGTATGGGTAACGTACCACTTCAAGGTGCTGTGGCAAAGCTGCAATTCATCCCACGCAATCCCATACGAACTGAGGCACAACTACGCCATAGAGAACATAAACAGCTGGACGCACCAAGGATTTGCAGTACACGACAAGTTATTAGCTCTAAGCAAGAGCATGGGACACAGACAAATGGGAAGCACATTGGCTTACTATTCTTTGACCCCTGCGATTTCTGATATAATAGCATATACCGATAGCGAAATAGAACAATCATTAATATTAGAAACAGATGAAAAAGAAGATTAACTTACAAGCAATACAGATTGCCAGTTATTTATATGAGTGGCTTGAGTACTATGTGCCCTCAATAAAAGTTTGCAGCCCTCACACGAAAAGAAACTATAAAATTTCAGTGACACTCTATGCTGAATTTCTTAAGAAAGTGAAAGGCATTTTACCGGAAACATTGAATGCAGAGTGCTTCTGTAGGAAATATATCATGGAATGGATTATTTGGATGAAAAGCGATAGGAATTGTACCCCTGCAACATGCAATGTAAGGTTGTCAGCCTTACGTGCCTTTTTAAAATATGTAGCGGACAGAGATATGACTTATATGACCGTATTTCTACAAGCTGAGAACATTCCAAATGAGAAAACTCCTAAAAGAAAAGTTATTGGCTTAAGCAAAAAGGCTGTTAAAGCTATATTGTCTGTCCCAAATCAAAGAACGGCAACAGGCTTTCGTGATTTCACATTGATGCTACTTTTGTACTCTACAGCTATACGTGTGAATGAACTCCTTACATTGAAGATTAGTAATATCGTCATGGATTGTACTAAACCTCACATGATTGTCATAGGAAAAGGGAGAAAGAAACGCCCACTACCTCTTTTGTCTCAACCAGTGCAATGTTTAAAGAGATACCTAAAGAAATACCATCCGAAATATAGTGATATGGATGCACTAATTTTTTATTCAAAAAGCAAGGGGGTATATGCTCCTATGTCTGCCGAAAATGTGAACAAAATGCTGAAAAAATATGCCTCAATAGCCCATGAAACTTGTGAGGATGTCCCATTGAATTTACATGCCCATCAATTCAGACATGCTAAGGCTTCTCATTGGCTTGAAAATGGAATGAACATAGCTCAAATTTCATATTTGCTTGGACATGAGTGTATCCAAACCACAATGGCGTATCTTGATATAACTACAGAACAAGAAGAGAAAGCTTTGGAAACGCTTGAAAACGAGAGTCAAAAGAATATGGCAAAGAAATGGAAAAATAGTAAAATATGAGGCCTGATATTCTCAACATAAGTTTGACAAATTGAAAGTAAAGCTGTGTGTCAATATACAAAAGTTTATTGATACACAGTCAATTTGTAAAAATAGCAATATACAGTTATACTCCCAGTTGGTAATAAAGGGGTCAAAGTTAAAATGTTTGGAATTATTTATCTGTAACTGCTTTTTTGTTACATCATTTCAAAATACAAATATGTGTTACTTGTACTTTTCTAATTAGAAGTATTTTAATTCTATTATCGTGTTTTTTGCCGTCATTATATCAAAATCTTTATAAAATCATCTGTTATACAGGATAATTTGGTAATTTTGGAACCAGATTTCCATTTGTTCATTGAGCATTTGAAAATATATTTAACAAATTAGGAATTTATGAAAAGATGTGATTTACATATTCATACAGTACCATCTGTATCAGATAGAATGTTTACTTATGATAAAGACGTTTTGTTGGATTATGTTGCAAAAACAGAATTGGATGTAATTGCTATCACAAATCACAACTTGTTTGACTATGCACAATATCAAGAAATCAAGGATGCATTGACGCAAATAGTTGTTTTACCTGGTATTGAAGTAGATTTGGAGAATGGGCATATTCTTGTTATAGCGAATAACGATGACGGGACGCTGTTTGATTTTAATTCAAAATGTGAAGAAGTAAAAAATCTGATCAAAACTAAGGATGATGATATTTCTTATGATACATTCATTAGAATATTTGGAGATTTGAGTAAATATTTACTTATACCACATTATGAAAAAGAACCAAAACTTCATAAAGACACCATTGAGAAATTGGGAAGAAACATAATAGCAGGTGAAGTGTCGAGCGTCAAGAAATTTATTTATATGGAGAAGGAAGATACAGAACTTACACCTGTCTATTTCAGTGACTTTAGAATAGAAAAAGGTGTTACACCAGATAAGTATCCTGTTAGCCATACATTTTTTGATGTTGATCTAGTGAATGTCAATACACTGAAACTCTGTCTAATGGATAAGACAAAAGTTTCATTGACCTCAGAAAAAGGAATTAAACTTTTTCAGATATTCCCGGATGGACAGATGTTATCAACGGGGCTTAATATTATGTTTGGGAAACGTTCTACAGGGAAAACTCATACCTTAAATGCTATTGCTAGCCGTTTTGAAGGAAGGGCTAAATACATTAAACAATTTGAACTGCTCAATACCGGTAGGAATGATTCTGAACAGTTTGAAAATGATTTGAAGGTAAGACAAGAAAATTCTGCAGAGGATTATTTGCACGAATTTGGCGTTATAGTAACAGATATGTTGAAAACTTGTTCAGCCGATGAGGACGAGATGAAATTACAGAAGTATCTTGAAGCGGTTATGTCTTCAGCACAGCAAAGCGATGTAAACGATGTTTTCTCAAAGTCAAAGTTGTTTAATGAAAGTGATTTCAAGGAACTAAGTTTTGATGAGATTAAAAAACTTATCAATGCAACGCAGACTTTATTAGAATCACAGCTTTACAAATCGCTTGTCAATAAGCATTTGCCCGAAGCTTCACTGAAGTCGCTCTTAAAAGAATTGATAGAACAATGTCGGAATGATAATGCTACCAACTTGTATTTCAAAGAAGTTAATAATATAATCAAGATGGTGAAGGAGTCTTTACAACTGAAATCTGCAGCCCCTCGTATTCCCAATATAGACTTATACCAATACTTCATCAATAAGAAAAAGCGTGAAATTTTTGCCCAAGTAGCTATAGCAATAAAGAAAAACAGAACTATTAGCACAGAAAAGGCCGGACACTTTACAATCAGTGTGTCCGCACGCCCGTTTGAGAATGCTACACATTTGAAAACTGTCGGATTAAAACAAGTGTCACTTACCAATGCTTTTGCGAAGTATGGAAACCCTATTCAGTATTTAGATGAATTAAAAGCGGCTGGTGTTGAGAGTGATCGTATTTATAAGTTGTTTGCCGCCATAGATTACAGGATACTTAATTCTTCAGGCTTGCCTGTATCAGGAGGGGAACGTTCGGAGTTTAACTTCTTGCAGAAAATTAAAGATGCTATTCTATGTGACATTCTTATTATTGATGAACCAGAGTCTTCGTTTGATAATCTCTTTTTGAAGAACGAGGTAAATAAGTTTATTAAGGAAATGGCAGAGAATATGCCGGTGATTATTTCTACGCATAATAATACCATAGGCGGTTCTATAAAGCCAGATTACATTCTTTATACGGAAAAAAAGATAGGGGCAGATGGACCTCATTTCAACATTTATAGCGGCTACCCAACAGCCAAAACCCTAAGGGATGTTAAAGGAAATACCATTGAGAATTACGAAATCACGTTGAACAGTTTAGAAGCTGGTGAACAAGCTTATTCAGAAAGGAAAGATATTTATGAAACACTTAAAAATTGAAGATCGAAAAGCCTATTTTACAAGAGGCGAAAACTGGATGGTTGTAACCGATATGACCAAGGAAGATTTATTAAATCTTGCTCATGCGGCTATAGAAGAAGAGGATTTTGAAACAGATGTATATGATGAGACATTGCTTCCAAATCCGGCACACAGGATTATTTATCAGCAGATTAATGGCCAATTGATGGAATTACATAATAGAAGGGCGGCTTTTCAAGAGGAAGTGAGGAATATATATAAAGACGCGTATAATAAGTATTGTATAGAATAGTCTTTGAATTTCAATAGTACAAAGTCAAGACAAATTTCACTTACTACTTTTTAGATATTTATAATTCATTAAATTCATATTATTTTAATATCATATGGCACTATGCTTGTAAGCATGGTGCTTTTTCTTATAAAACTAACAATAAATAATCCAAACTAAATCAGGCTAAAATCTATAAGTATCTGCTAATTATCTCATAAAACAGGAAAACTTAAAAAGTTCTGATAATGGCATAAATCCAAAATTCCGGATTTATCGCACCAGTTCAAGAACCTGACGTTCAACACCCGTCACGACCGTGTGGCGGGGCTGGGCAACTCCGAAGGAAGCCAGAAGGCGTTGAACCTGCTGTTCGCCATCCGCACCATACAGGAGAGGACGGGCAGGGACTTGGGGGCGACGTTCCTGTCTGGCACGACCATTAGCAACTCGCTGACGGAACTGTACCTGCTGTTCAAATACCTGCGCCCGAAGGCGCTGGAGAAACAGGACATCCGCTGCTTCGACGCATGGGCTGCTATCTTCGCCAAGAAGACGACCGATTTCGAGTTCAACGTGACGAACAACATCGTGCAGAAGGAACGCTTCCGCTACTTCATCAAGGTGCCGGAACTGGCGGCGTTCTACAACGAGATAACCGATTACCGCACGGCGGAGGATATTGGCGTGGACCGTCCGAAGAAGAACGAGATACTGCACCACATACCGCCCACCCCGGACCAAGAGGTGTTTATCGAAAAGCTGATGCAGTTCGCCAAGTCGGGCGACGCGACGATATTGGGCAGACCGCCACTCTCGGAAACGGAGGAAAAGGCGAAGATGCTCATCGCCACGGACTATGCACGGAAAATGGCGCTGGACATGCGCATGATTGACCCGAATTACGAAGACCACCCGGACAACAAGGCGAGCCATTGCGCCAAAATGATAGCGGAGTATTACCGCAAGTACGACGCGCAAAAAGGGACGCAGTTCGTCTTTTCGGATCTGGGCACGTACCAGCCCGGAGGCGGCTGGAGCGTGTACACCGAAATCAAGCGCAAACTGGTGGAGGACTACGGCATCCCCGCAAGCGAAATCCGCTTCATTCAGGAGTGCAAGAACGAGAAGGCACGAAAGGCGGTGATAGAGGCGATGAACGAGGGGTACGTGCGTGTGTTGTTCGGCTCGACGAGTATGCTCGGAACGGGTGTGAACGCCCAAAGGAGGGCTGTCGCCATCCATCACCTCGATACGCCGTGGGTGCGACATGAAGTCGCATAGATAATTGTTGGAATGATACTTTAAGTATCAGCTTTAACCCGCTGTTCCGTCAGCGGTAGCCTACCACCGATGCACCTTAATAGTTGTATTAAGCGGTTGGGACAAAGTACACTTTCGCAAGACAAGACAGAACCGTGAGGGGAAGTCAAGTACGGTTAGTATCATATCGTAGAGTGGCGAGGCTGGATAGTATGGTTAGCGCAAGCGAACTGTTAGTTAAACTTCGTAATGTCGTAAAAGAGTGTAAGATACTGGTACACTCTACCCAAAAGGGAAGCGGTCGGTTAATCCTTTCCATGGTAGGATTACACGGATACAAGCACCGCCGGAGGATGAGACAGAACCTAACCTATCCGTTAGTTATCTATGTGGAACATGGTAAGCCTGTATATCTCCTGTCATGTAAAAATGACAGGTAAGCTGACAGCAATGAAAGCCGAATGGTGTGCAGGTATAAGATAACAGAAAAAGCGAATGCCGTTCTGTAATGGAACGGATACGGATTGAACCGACATCACGGGCTGATGAGGGCAACATCATCCGACACGAAAGTGGGCAGACTTCTGTGGTGACATTCGGTAGGCAAACAAACTGAATGTCATCAAATGGTGATTCTTTACAATTAACTTTTAGAACTTTCAAAAGGAGGAATGCAAATGAACGAAAACAAGACATCGTGTGCGCCTGCTGACAATCAGCAAACACTTTGGGACAGCATAGACTGGACTAAAGCGGAGCTGGCTGTCAGAAAGCTACAAGCGCGTATTGTAAAGGCTCAGAAGGAAGGCAGATACAACAAGGTGAAAGCCTTGCAGTGGACGCTGACCCACTCTTTTTACGCAAAAGCCTTAGCCGTAAAGAGAGTTACTTCTAACGGAGGTGGCAACACCCCCGGGGTGGACATGGAAACATGGGAGAAACCCGAAGCAAAAACACAAGCGATAAGCGAACTCAAACGCAGAGGCTACCAGCCGAAGCCATTGAGAAGAGTCCACATCAAAAAGAGTAATGGTAAACTGCGACCGTTGGGAATACCGACAATGAAAGACAGAGCCATGCAAGCACTCTACCTCATGGCATTGGAACCAGTGTCGGAAACAACAGCCGACACACGTTCATACGGTTTCCGTAAAGAACGCCGCTGTATGGATGCGGTGCAACAATGCCATAACATTCTCCGTAAAGGCTATTCTCCCGAATGGATTTTGGAGGGTGACATCAAGGGGTGCTTCGACCATATCAGCCATGAATGGCTACTTGCCAATATTCCAATGGATAAGGCAATGCTCCGTAAATGGTTGAAATGCGGCTATATCTTCAACAAACAGATGTTCCCGACTGAGGAAGGTACGCCACAAGGTGGTATTATCTCTCCTACGCTCGCCAATATGACGTTGGACGGATTGCAGAAAGTCCTTGCAGAGAAATATAAACGAGTTAGAATCAAAGGCAAGTTATATTCGCCAATGGTGAACCTTGTCCGCTACGCTGATGACTTTATAATTACCTGCGAGAACCGTGAAACACTTGAAAAGGAAATCAAGCCATTGGTAGCCGACTTTATGTCTGAAAGAGGTTTGACCTTATCAGAAGAAAAGACGGTGATAACCAATATCCGTGACGGTTTCGATTTTCTCGGTTTCAATATCCGCAAATACGGCAATGAAATATTGACCAAGCCGACCAAGAAAGCCGAAAAACGCTTTATGGAAAATATCCGTAAGGTGACAAAAGGTCATAAGGGTTGCAAGCAGGAATCATTAATCAGAATGTTGAACGCAAAAATCCGAGGATGGGGAGCATACTATCAGCATGGGGCGACACGTGATTCATTTCACAGAATCGACCATCAGATATTTCTCGCCTTGTGGCAATGGGCTAAACGCCGTCATTCCAAGAAAGGGAAACGGTGGATAAAAGACCGCTATTGGCACAATATCCGAGGGAACAGCTGGACTTTTGCTGCTAAGTTTAAGAAATCAAACGGTAAGGAAGACCAACTCACCTTGTTGAAACTGGCATCCTCGTTTCCTTTCCTGCAATATACGCAGATAAAGGGGGACATGAATCCGTTTGATGCAGACTGCCGCCTGTACTTCAATAAAAGAATGAAGTCGAAGATGCTTGTGACACTGAAAGGACGCAAGTCTCTGCTTTACCTATGGGAAAAGCAAGGGCGGAAGTGTCCGATATGTGGTGAACCGATTGATACGCATAAAGCATGGAATGTAATGCCAACCGTCCAAGACGGACGGAAATGCAATCTGTTGGTTCATGATGAATGTTTCAAATTATCCCGTAAATCCAATGGAAACAAGAAGTAGTATGAGCCGGTCTCTGCACACGAACAGAGACTTTGAAAAGCTTGAGCCGTATGAGGGGAAACCCTCACGTACGGTTCTGAGGGGGGAAGAGGGCAGTAATGCCCTTGACCTACCCGATCGTCCGTCCGACCTCGCCCAAAGGGATGGACGGGCGGTGCGCAAGGGCAACGAGATTGCCAAGCTGTATGCGGACAACAAGGTGGACGTGATTATCTATGCGGTGGAGAAGTCGCTGGACAGCTACAAGTTCAACCTGCTGCACTGCAAGCAGACGTTCATCTCGCAGTTGAAGTCCGGCGCGTTGGGCGCACGAACCATCGACGAGGGGGCGATGGACGAGAAGTCGGGCATGAACTTTTCAGAGTACATGGCGATACTCTCCGGCAACACGGACTTGCTGGACAAGGCGAAGCTCGAAAAGAAAATCGCCTCGCTGGAGGGGGAACGCAAGTCGTTCCACAAGGGCAAGCGGGATTCGGAGTTGAAATTGGAGAGCAAGACCTCGGCGCTTAGGAACAACCAAGCGGTCATTGCCGGCATGACGGAGGACTGGGAGAAGTTCACCGCCGCCGTACAGACCGACAAGGAGGGCAACCGTCTCAATCCCATCAAGATTGACGGGCTGGACACCACCGACGAGAAGGCCATCGGCAAGCGGTTGCAGGAGATTGCCAAGAATGCCACGACCGGAGGGTTGTACACGCAGGTCGGTGAACTTTACGGTTTTCCGATAAAGGTGGTGAGCGAAAGGATACTCAAAGAGGGATTGGAGTTCACCG
>SKEC01001030.1_pt1 | contig 23267 bp, 20 predicted proteins | sample 4826641 | NCBI WGS metagenome assembly SKEC01 (sample SAMN11008819, study PRJNA524170) | human gut metagenome | biome: Human fecal sample; material: Feces; isolation source: fecal sample from pouch patient p18, p21 | host: Homo sapiens | place: Israel: Tel-Aviv | collected 2015-12-22
CCTCAGACGCTTAGTATGACCAGGCGAAACGACAGCCCCTGCTCCCCACAGGACACCTCACGCGTCCGCATCATCCACATCCCATAAATAAGTATCCATAACCCTAAAAGTAAAAAAGCAGACCGGCAACCTCGATTAAAACGGTCACCAGTCTGCAAAACAACACGGAAATTCTTAAATTACTATATTCCGCTCTGCAGCATATTCATGAACACACTTCCATCACCTTCACGCTCTACATATGTTCAATCCCTGCATCTATTTACGATTATAATTGATCAGACAACCCTTAAGGATGATCTCTCTCTCATCATCTGTCAGCTCACCCAGAGTTACATCGAACTCCTTCAAAGAATCACCTTCAACAGTATATCCCTTGATCACGTCTGCTTTTTCCTCAACCGCCTTGCGGATTCCCGGGAAGAACAGGTAATCACCGTTCTTGAACGGAAGGTCTCCGGCCGGGATCAGGAATGGAAGCATACCCCAGTTGATCAGATTGGAACGATATCTCTTGGTTGCATACTCATTGGCAATGTTTGCCCAGCCGCCAAGTACCTTCTGGCAGGATGCAGCCTGCTCTCTGGCAGAGCCATCGCCCGGTTTCACTGCAAAGATGGTGCTTCCTACGCCAAGGTTTGTCTTATCAACATCCGGATAGGATTTATGGATGGTTTCCATAACCGGTTTCAGTTCCGGAACAGCCTCTGCCGGGCAGTTACCTGCCTGAATCGCCTTCTGTGCTGCCTGGATCTCTTTTGCACGGCCAACATAAGCCGGATCCTTTCTGGACAGTGTGAACTCTGCAAGTCCAAGCGGATTGGAACGGTAGGAGGATGTCTCACCGGACGGGATCAGCTCGTCAGTGGTAGTAACCGGATCGTGGATCTCGGAAACAACCTTCAGGATCAGGTTGTCTGCAAGTGCAGCCATCTCCGGCCAGTCTTTGATATTCGGTCCAAACTGGATCTCTACGCTTGGATCTGCCACGCCCTTGCTGTCAAATACACGGTTCTCGTAGATAGACTTATCGAAGTAGTATTTATGCTCGGAATAGCTTCCGTCAAACTCCTCTGCTGAGGTAAGGAATCCCTTGTTTGCTGCTGTAGCTGCAATGGAACGTGCATCCATAAGTGCAACCGAAGAGATCTGACCGTTCTGGATCTTGGAGCCTTCACGGTTCGGGAAGTTTCTGGTTGTATGACGGATACTGAATGCATTGTTTGCAGGTGTATCTCCGGCGCCGAAGCACGGTCCGCAGAATGCAGTTTTCACAACTGCGCCTGTTCCGATCAGTTCTGCAAGAACACCATTCTTAGCCAGTTCCATGTAGATTGGAGTACTTGCCGGATATACACTTAAGGTGAAGGCATCATGGCCGATATTTTTGCCCTTGAGGATATCTGCTGCAGCGCAGATATTCTCGAATCCACCGCCTGCACAGCCGGCGATGATTCCCTGCTCAACATAAAGCTTGCCATCAACTACCTTGTCTCTCAATGTGAACGGAATCTTTCCGTCAAGGCTTACCTGTGCTCTCTTCTCCACATCTGCAAGGATATCGTCAAGGTTTGCCTTCAGCTCATCGATGGTGTAGGTGTTACTTGGGTGGAACGGCATTGCGATCATTGGTTTGATCTCACTGAGGTCGATCTCTACACAGCCGTCATAGTATGCAACGTTGCCCGGTTTCAGTTCTTTGTAATCCTCCGGTCTTCCGTGGATCGCATAGAATTCCTCGATCTTCGCATCTGTCTGCCAGATGGAGGAAAGACATGTGGTTTCTGTTGTCATAACATCAACACCGATACGGAAATCTGCGCTTAAGCTGGCAACGCCTGGTCCAACGAACTCCATAACCTTATTCTTCACATAGCCGTTGGCAAAAACCTCGCCGATGATGGCAAGTGCAACATCCTGCGGTCCTACACCCGGACGTGGAGCACCTTTCAGATAAATAGCAACTACTCCTGGCATATTAATATCGTATGTCTGGCAGAGAAGCTGTTTTACAAGCTCCGGTCCGCCCTCTCCCATAGCCATGGTTCCAAGTGCTCCGTATCTTGTATGACTGTCGGAACCGAGGATCATCTTACCGCCTGCTGCAAGCATTTCTCTTGCAAACTGATGGATAACTGCCTGATGAGGCGGTACATATACGCCGCCATATTTCTTGGCACAGGTAAGTCCAAACATATGGTCATCTTCATTAATGGTTCCACCTACTGCGCAGAGAGAGTTATGACAGTTGGTCAGGACATATGGCACCGGGAACTTCTCAAGTCCCGAAGCGCGGGCTGTCTGAATAATACCAACAAAAGTGATATCATGGGAAGTCAGTTTATCGAATTTGATCTGAAGCTTCTCCATATTTCCGGAAGTATTGTGTGCTTCCAGAATTGAATAGGCAATGGTATTCTTTGCTGCGTCCTCTTTGGAAACAGGAACATCTGCCTGATTCTCCGGAACAATCTTCTGACCATTCAGTAAATATACACCGGTATCGTATAATTTCATAATGTATCCTCCATTCTGTTTTTTGTGCCATGTACACTTTGACACGCTAATTTATGGAAATTTAAAGTTAATTATAGTGTATTCCTATTGAATAATCAAGCCTGTGACGATAAGTATTTTCTTAAAAACAAACTCTGTAGGCATTTTTTAATCTGTTTCCTGACCTGTAAAATGTAAAATAATCTGAGATAAAAATATTTCAAGACAAAGAAATCCCCCGGAAAGTAAGGAGTCACACACCTTCCAGGGGATTCTTGGCTAAATCATAAGAGGTATTGGCATTACCAACTGTACAGTGTCCAATGGTAATCAGCCTTTAACAGCTCCGGATACCATACCTTTGATAATTTCTTTACTGAATGCGAAGTAGAGAACAACAACCGGCGCCATCGTGATCAACATGGCTGCCATCTGCTTTGGATAGTCAGATGCAAACTGTCCTTTGAACTGTGTCAGTGCAAGCGGTACGGTCTGCAGACTTACGTCTTTCAGCAATACCAACGCGAAAGAGAATTCATTCCAGCAGCTGAACACCTGAATGATTGCTACTGTTGTAAGGATTGGACGGCAGATAGGAAGAATAATCGTCCATAATGTATGGGTGAAGTTACTTCCATCGATTGCCGCTGCTTCTTCCAGTGAAACCGGAATTGTTTTTACATAACCTTCTACCAGGAAGATTCCCATTGGAAGACCGAAGGAAACATATGGCAGAAGCAGTGTAAACCATCTGTTGTTGATTCCACATCTCTGGAATACAACATAAATCGGAACCAGAAGGGAATGAATCGGAATCAGCATACCCATCAGGAACATTACATATAACACACGGTTCAGTTTGAAATGAACACGTGCAAGGATATATCCAACGATAAAGCTGAACAGAATGATCAGGATAATGGAAAGTCCTGTTGTTCTGACACTGTTCATCATGGACTGTCCCAGATGATAATCCTTATTGCTGAGAATCTTTATGTAGTTGATCAATGATGGATTTTTCGGCAGACCCATGATATCCGCATTAAATACTCGTTTCTCTTTCAGAGAAGAATATACCATCCATACGATCGGGAAAATACAGGACAGGGAGAAAATGATAAGGATCACATTCATGATCACTGCCACAATCCCGTTTCTCACTTTATGAGTTTTAGGTACGTTCTTATTCATAATCTTATGCCTCCTTTCCCCTTGTCAGATATTTGATAAGTCCCTGTGAACCTCCGATTACCACGAGAGACAATACGAAGATCGCTACAGAAATACAGCTACCATATCCCATGTTACTCTGATTAAAGGATACCTGATATCCATACATTGCCATAACCATGGATGCTGTACCAGGACCACCTTTTGTCATAACATAAATGTTATCGAAAGCTTTCATATTACCGGCCACGCAGAGGGTAATACATACAAGCATTGTGTTCTTGATCAATGGCAGAGTAATGTACCATGCTGTCTGGATTCCATTTGCTCCGTCAATCTGTGCACTTTCAAAAATTTCTGAGTCAATTGATGAAATAGCAGAAAGAATAATTACCATATAATATCCAATGAACTGCCAAATCAGAGGAATCGTTACACAAAGCATAACAATATCAGAATTATTCAGCCATACCTGACAGAGATCCGGTCTTCCGATTGCTCTTAAGAACCAGTTGATCAGACCATATTTATTGTGGTAGATCATGTTCCAGATCAAACCAATACATACTGCTGCGATCGTACTTGGGAAGAAACCGAATGTACGATGCATTCCTTTTAATTTAGTGGATTTGGCATTTACCATAAGAACAAGGATAAATGCGATACCAATCTGTCCGATGATACATGCAATTACCAGATAAAGGTTATGTCCAAAAGACTGCCAGAATGTAGAATCATGAACCAATTGGACGTAGTTAGCAAGTCCGTTAAATGTTTTCTGAGGGCCGCCTTTCCACTCAAAAAAGCTGTAAACCAGCGCAGTTACCAATGGAACAAATACTGTAAATACAAACATTAAAACGGGAACAAGCAAATATAAAATAAGCGTTTTCTTTTTGGGCTTAATTGTTGTCAACATATGCTGTACCTCTCTTTCCTGAAAATCCCTATATACTATTACAGAAAAGTCAGCCCATTCATATAATAGTATTCTGTCATTACCGATCACCTAATGAACAGTAATACAAAACCGTTCCGCCCACCACAGTGGGCAGAACGGTTACTTTTTCATTGCATCCGCAACCGAAGCATGATTCCTCTTCGATTCGAATCAGATATTAATAGTTCTCTTCGTATGCTTTCTGAGCGTTTTCAGCTACTTCTTCAGGTGTCATTTCACCATTCATCATAGTCTGAAGGTCTGTGTTAAGAACATCCCATACTGCACTGTTGATGTAGGAGTCATAAATCTCGCATTTTGTTGTATCAACATATGAGTAGTTGTAGAAATCCTGTGTGATCTGGTCAAATTTGCCCAGGTCAACATCGTCTGTCTTTGTTAATCCGCCGAGTGCATAGTTCTCTGCTACATATGTAGAGAATGCAGGTCCTGTAACTTCCTGTGCAAGGTCGATAGCTGCTGCTAATTTATCAGGATCATCTGCAACCTTAGAATTGATTGCTACAGCGTATCCAAGACCGATATTCTGGGAATCCGGATCTTCTGTTGCATCTGCAGGCTGTGGAAGAACTGCAAATCCGATGTTGTTGAATTTCTCTTCATCGCTGTCTTTCAGAGTTGCTGCAATGTAGGATTCATCCCAGTTACCACCGATGAATGCTGCTGCATCACCAGAGATATAGTATTCACGTGCATCTTCGTTTGTCACTGAGTTGTAATCTTCGTTGAAGATATCTGTTTCTGTAAACAGGTGCTGTGTTTCTGCCAGAGCTTTTACAAACGCTTCATCTGTAAATGCTGCGCCGCTCTTGTCAATCAGGCTCTGGAACCAGTCTTTACCTGTGTATCTGTCACCAAGTGTAGAAAGGAAGTCACTGTTTGCCTGCCATTTTCCACCATTACCAAATGCTACAGTGTCGATTCCCTGCTCTTTGAAGTATTCGGAAGCTTTCTCAACATCTTCCCATGTTGATGGGAACTGATCGTATCCAGCCTCTTTCCACATTGCTTTGTCATAGATAACTACTGTACAGGTACCGCCTGTCAGTACAGGGAAGCCGTAAATCTTGTCGCCATCTTTGAATGGTGTAAAGTAATCCTGATCATACTGATCATAATATGGAGAAGCTTTAATGGTATCTGTCAAGTCCATGACCAGTCCCTGCTCAGCCCATGCCTTTGTATTCATACCCTGAAGAAGGAATACATCCGGAAGGTTGTCAGCTGCTGCAAGAGTAGCAATCTGTGTTTTGTATTCTGCGTTTGCAAGAACGTTCTCGTTTAAGTTGATGTCCGGATGAGCATCGTTCCATGCTGCTAATACTGTACGGAATCCATCGGAACCACCATTTCCTTCAGATTCTTCGGATGTGGAGTAATGCATGATTTCCAGATCTCCCTTGTAAGCAAGATCAGACTGGGCAACGTCTGTTGCTGCGCTTGCCACAGATGCTCCCATCATAGATGATACTGTTGCTGCTGCCAGTGCAATTGCCATTACTTTTTTCTTCATTGTGTGTCCTCCTTTAATAATAAATAAATGATTTCGTACCCTTTGGTGTGTGGTGTTTCTTACGCTTATACTTTCGAAACACATTTTTCGATTAAGCTTTGTTTGATTTCGCTCTACTTAATCGTTTTCTTTCCTTTATTAAACAGCATATCATCCAATTTGTCAATGGGATTTTTACTTAAATTATGCTTTTCGTATAGATTGTATTATATTTAAGCTTTTGTATTGTGTATTTTTACTCAAATCGTTTTCGTCGCACATTACCATATACCTCTATTTTTCGACACTTTCAATATTTCTGACTAATTTTCAATTTTTAAACGTAAACGTTTTCGTTAATATTCCGACACCGGCTCCCAGATTTCTTCCATATTTTGTTTTCCTTTACTTCCGATTCTAAATCCGCTATACTAGTACAGCGAATATTAAGTAACTGCTTCGCAGTTTATCAGGAGGATATATAATGTTTCGTTTATGGGGAAAAATCTGGAAAGATAACCATTTGTTAAAAGACACTGTAATTTGTGATGATTCAGAAGATACCAGGACTCATAAGATTTTCCGGGGACTGGAAAGTATCTGCTATGAAATGGATCTGGGCAATCCGATCTGGCTGGAGTCTACCATCAAACATTTTAAGAAACATGGAAAGGCAAGATTTTATCAGGATAATTTTATAGAACAGATTGATTTTGACTACCTGGAGATTCAGGTAATTGAAGAAGACGACGATTATTAATTTATTTTATCTGCCTGTTCTGCCATGAAATATTCATGGAATTACTATAGACATCTCATGGCAGTTCTGCAGATAAATTTTTCGTAACTGCTCAATACCTTAACAGTTTCTATATTTTTTCACATGTATTTTTTCTATTCCATAAATTCTCTTATGATTTCTCTCATTATCTCTTCCTCTTCCGGCGTAAGCATCCGGCTGAAATGACTTCCGGCTGCTGCTGTCTGACGGATACTCTCCGCAATATGATCTATGATTTCTTCCTTTGCAGCTTCGTTTGGTTTCTTTTCCGCCGGAACTTCTTCAACCCAGGTTCTGACATGTTCCACATAATCAGAAAGCGTATTCATAAGAAGTTCTTCCTTGTACGTAAAATCCAGTGCCTGTCTTAGCAAAAGCAGCGCTGCAGGGATGATCGCACCCACATACAGATATGCCAGCGGCATACCATCCCATTCTCCATTTCCCGAATAGAGAAAAAAAACCGCTCCCAAAAGCGCAGTACAAAAAAGTGACGGATACCATACAAGCCGGTTCATGCGGTTTAACAGCTTGTCTCTTGTTTTCCACAGGTTCATCCATTTCTCTTTGAGATTTGTTCTTGTCTCTGTATTTTTTCTTATCAGTCTTCGGTATGTAAGATGTGTTGCCAGCATCCCCAGTGCGCCCAGTCCGCCCAATACCACCATGGCGTAAAGCAGGAGATGCAGATCCATGATTTTCTCCAGCATAACATCCTCCTGATTCCGGCAGTTCCCGGTATTGCTTATTATTTCCTGCAATAAGAATAAGAGAAACTTACCTAGATCGATTAAACTGATAGAATTATTATACTGCGGACAACCATGTCAGGAAACAAAAATCGTTCATCAAATTCTTCCATAAAAAAACAGAATCCCCTCTTTGTGTATCAGAGTATGTTTAAAAACTTTTTGCAAACATGCTCTGGCACATAAAAAAGAAGATTCTGTTTCTTTACTGTTCCTTTATTATGATGTCAGGATCAAAAGATCTGTTAAATATTCGGAACCCGCTGATTTACATATTCTGCAATTTCCCGACTACCTCTTCAAATTTCATAAAGTGAGAAGCTTTTACAAGAATGGTATCTCCATTCTGTACAAATTTTTCCAGATCTGCAAGCAGGCTTTCTCTGTCCGGTTCATAAATTACTTTCAGTTCCGGATTGGTCTGCTGTGCTTTCTCTGCCATCTTTTTACAAAGATTTCCGGTACAGATAAGCACATCAATATCGCATTTGCCGGCATGCTCGCCCACTTCTTCGTGAAGCTGTACTTCATTCTCACCAAGCTCACCCATATCGCCAAGAACCGCAACTCTTCGTCCTGCTCCATCCTGAAGAACATCCAGGGATGCTTTCATGGACATTGGATTTGCATTATAGCAGTCATCCACAATCAGGAATTTGTCCGTCTCAATCATTCTGAAACGGCCGCTGATTGGCTCAAGACTCTCGATTCCGGTTTTAATCTGCTCAGTTGTCAGCCCATAAATATTTCCGACTGCTGCTGCCGCCAGCGCATTATATACCATATGACGTCCCGGCATTGGGATATCTACTTTAAATGCAGTGTCTCCCATGTGGATCATACAGGTCATTCCTTTTAAGCCTCTGCTTACGATTTCATCCCCATAAACCTGACAGTCTTTGTCCATCCCAAAGAATACAGGTTTAATTTCTTCATGGCCTTTGACTGTGGAAAGTTTATCATCATCGCCATTTAATACGATATGTCCGTCTGGTCTCAGGAACTTGAAAATCTCTGTCTTCGCCTTGAGAACGCCGTCTCTGTCTCCCAGGTTTTCCAGATGACATGTTCCGATATTGGTGATTACGCAGGTATCCGGTCTTGCGATCTTTGCAAGTCTGGTCATTTCTCCGAAATCACTGATTCCCATCTCAAGAACTGCCATCTCATCTTCGTCGCGAAGCCGGAAAACAGTGAGCGGCAGACCAAGTTCATTATTAAAGTTTCCCTGTGTTTTCAGTGTGCGGTATTTCTGACTCAGCACAGAAGCAATCACCTCTTTTGTACTCGTCTTTCCTACACTTCCTGTGATTCCCACAACAGGAATCTGAAGCTGTTTCAGATAAAATTCCGCAATATCTTTTACTGCCTGTAATGAGGATTCCACTACAATGTATGGAAAATCTGCGTCCTCAAGTACTCGCTCTGACAAAGTTGCCAGTGCTCCTGCTGCCATTACCTGTGGAATAAATTTATGTGCATCCACACGCTCTCCCACGATAGGCACAAACAGACATCCGTTCTCTGCTTTTCTACTGTCTGTAATGATTGATGTTATCTCTTCCGGCAGTTTGTCCGCAGAACCATAGTAAGTACCGCCGCAAACCTGTGCGATATTTTCCAGAGTTAAATTCTTCATAATCTTTTTTATTTCTTCTTTCCTGTTATCATAATATACTGAATTACTGTTCACTTCGTTCTCAGTAACGCAGTCTAAATTTCAGATTGCCTGCGGCAATGGAATTTTTGCCTTTTCATGCCGCAGCCTGCATTAATTATTTGTATTTCTTCATGGATACTTCGATCAGTTTCTCACATAACGTCGGATAGTCGATTCCCAGAACTTTCGCTTCCTGAGGAATCAGGCTGGTCGGGGTCATTCCCGGAAGTGTGTTTGCCTCAAGGCAATACATATCTCCATTTTCCTTCATCATGAAGTCAAGACGGCAGTAGCCTTCCATAAATAATGCCTTTGCCCCTGCTTCTGCGTAGTGCTGCATTTTCTCTGTGAGTTCCGGTGAAATCTCAGCCGGACAGGTTTCAATCGTTGATCCTGCCTGATATTTATTCTTATAATCATAGAAGCCCTGTATCGGAGCAATCTCAATGATTGGATATGCCTTGCCGTCTACAACTGCTACTGAGAACTCACGGCCTTTGATGTATTCTTCTATTACGACTTCATCCTCGTAGGAATATGCGTCTTTCAGAGCCTGCTCATATTCTGTCTGGTCATTTGCAATATAAACACCTACACTTGAACCACCACAGCAGGTTTTTACAACTACAGGGAATTCCATTTCAAATGCACTCAGGTCTGTAGTCATTTCCTCTTTCGTCATAGATACTCCGCGTGGTGTCGGCACATTGTTCACAAGGAACATCTGCTTTGTAATTCCCTTATCCATTGCCATGGCGCTGCTTAAATATCCGGTTCCTGTATATTTGATTCCCATCAGGTCAAAAGTTGCCTGTACTTTTCCATCTTCTCCGTTTGCACCGTGAAGTCCAAGGAAAACGATATCTGCTTCTTCACAGAGTTTCAGAATATTCGGTCCGAAAAAGTTTCTTCTTTCCTTCTTCATCTGCTCGATTTTATCATTAAATGCTGACATATATTCAGATGCCGCATCAACATCATATTCTGCCGGGAATGGATCTTCCCAGTTTACATTCTCAACACCACAGAAAATATCTACAAGGATAGCCTGATGCCCTTTCTGGCGTAATGCCTTACAAATTCCTGTTCCTGATGTAATGGAGACAGTACGTTCTGTACTTGTTCCTCCCGCTAATACTACGATTTTCATTTCTCTTCTCCTTTATTCATAAATCACAACTGGTGTATTCTTCTCAACATTGCTGTATATGATCTGTACCTGATCTGACGGTGCACAGATACTTCCATGTGTTCCCTCGAATTCATAAAGCTGTTCTCCGAAAGCCGTTCTCCATGGAGCATCATTGATTCCAAGATTTCCGTTAAATGGAATCCAGTAATTTACTGCTGAAGGATAATCTTCTCCGTTTACGGTGCATCCGCTCTTTATCTCACCTACTGTATAGCAGCCTGTCGGTGTTGCACAGTTTGGCACAAACGGATTTCCGGATACGATCTGCGCATCCGCAGTAGGTATTCCATCTTTATAGAATACCATTCTCTGGGCAGTCAGGTCAATCTCTATATAAGTATATCCGATATCATTTGTCTTTCGTACCAGACCTTCATGAGAATATATCGGCTCTCTGACCTGGGTTTCTCCATTCTGAATCAGGCTAAGCAGTTCTTTTGTTTCTGCTTTCTGGTCTATCTTCCAGCCATAGTCACCTCCGCCGACAGAAATCTCACGACCATCATATGTATTAAATGTACGCCCGGTTCCAACGGTATCATATTTTGCCGCCAGTTCACTGATATACGCTTCTATCTGATTTTTGTCAAGTGTGTAAAGACCATTTTCGTCTGTTGTCAGCCAGTTTTTAATTACTTCTTTATCTACTGTCTCTGTGCGGTCATCAAAATCATAGGTAACGACTACGTCTGTAAGTTTATTTATCAGCTCACAGTTTCTGACCAGAGTCTCATCATTTTGGTAGACTGCAGGTTCTTTGTAACAGCCATCTGCTTCCAGATCGATCGGGGTTCTTCCTGTGACAAGGGCATTTATGATATCCTGGCTGGTTTCTTCTGTCTTCAGGGCATTTCCCTGTTCTTCAGGAACAATCTCAAATTTATCGTTTTTCTCTTCGATATGAGCATCTAACGGTTCTGTTGTGTTCTCCGGCTGCATACATTTGAGGTTCGATATAGCTGTGTTTACTTTCTGCTCATCATATTTAACAGATGATGCGATTTCATAATTTTTGTGCTGATTAAAGGCAAGAAACCAGGTAAAACGAGCCTGCTTCTTAATCAGGTTATCCACGCTTCCATCTGACTCATAGGAAAGTCCTGCTGCTTCTGCTGTAATACTCTCCTGGCCGTTGTTTCTGGTGTTAATCGTAAGGACGTAAGCTTCTATTTTCTTTGTAAGCAGTTCTTCGGATTCTTTTACTGTCATGTAAGAGCAGTTGAATCCATTCACCATTGAGCCCGGTAAAAAATGTTCTGTAAAATAGTAAACACCGTAACCGTATACTCCGGCTGTCAGCAGGAGTAAAATTACGATCAGAGTGATCATGATCTTCTTTCTGGCGCTCATAACATTCCCCTTTCAAACTTATTTATAAACAGCAACCGCCCGGCAAGTGATTATGCCGGGCAGTTTTAGTATACATTATTTATCCTGAAAGTAAAATACAGTTTATTCTGTTTTAAGCGTTCTCCAGTAATTTCTCTACACTTGTGAGTTTTACACAGAGTACAAATACTTCTGCTGCTTTTCCAAGGTCTTCCAGTGTCGGGAAGCTTGGTGCAATACGGATATTGGAGTCTTTCGGGTCTTTTCCGTATGGATATGTTGCTCCGGCACCTGTAAGCACAACGCCTGCTTCTTTTGCTTTGGCAACGATTGCTTTTGCGCATCCTTCCATGGAATCAAAGGAGATGAAGTATCCGCCATGTGGTTTTGTCCACTCACCGATTCCAAGGCCGCCGAGTTCTTTCTCTAATGTATCAAGAACCAGTTCGAATTTCGGACGGATGATTGCTGCATGTTTTCTCATATGTGCATGAAGTCCGTCAAGGTCTTTGAAGAATTTTACGTGACGCAACTGGTTTAATTTGTCATGACCGATTGTCTGGATCTGCATGTAGCTGCGGAAATCTTCCAGGTTTGCTTTGGAAGCGGCTACTGCTGCGATACCGGATCCCGGGAAGCTTACCTTTGATGTTGATGTAAATTTGTATACAATATCAGGATTTCCGGCTTTTGTACATTCCTCAAGGATCTCTACGAGGAAGTCCTGGTTTTCATCATAAAGATGATGGATGCTGTATGCGTTATCCCAGTAAATACGGAAGTCAGGTGCTGCCGGTTTCAGTCTTGCGAAACGTTCTACTGTTTCTTTGGAGTATGTGTAGCCCTGTGGGTTAGAGTATTTCGGTACACACCAGATACCTTTGATTGCTGCATCTTCGCTGACAAGTTTCTCTACCATATCCATGTCCGGACCCTGTGGTGTCATTGGTACGTTGATCATTTCGATTCCGAAGAATTCTGTGATTTTGAAATGACGGTCGTATCCTGGTACAGGACAGAGGAATTTTACTTTGTCAAGTTTACACCATGGTGTATTCCCCATTACGCCGTGAGTCATGGAACGTGCGATGCTGTCGAACATTACGTTAAGGCTGGAGTTTCCGTAGATAATGATGTGGTCAGGATCTACTTCGGACATTTCGCCAAGGAGACGTTTTGCTTCCGGAATACCGTCGATCACACCATAGTTACGGCAGTCTACACCTGTTTCACATTTGAGGTCTGAGTCGCTGCTTAATACGTCCATTAATCCCATGGAAAGATCAAGCTGATCGGCTGCCGGCTTACCACGTGACATGTCGAGGGCAAGTCCCTGTGCTTTGGTGTCTGCGTATTCTTTATCCAGCTGTGCTTTGAGTGCAAGCAGTTCTTCTCTGCTCATGTCGCTGTATTTTTTCATAATATTCCTCCTTGTTCTGCCATGGGTGGAAAGGGGTGATTCCGTATACTGCAATCATTTGTTTTTCCTGTGGCAACATTTTTTATGCTTTTTACATTTTAGTATGGTAAAGTTGTGGTTGTCAAGTGTTTTTGGGGAATTGTTAATATTTTACCAAAAACACGGGGAGAATGCTTTCTTGACGAGGGACGCGTGAAGCATATTCTCTTGCCAGGTTCAGTTCCGGGAGCTAAGTAACTCTAAGGCGGGAAAATTCTGCTAAAAGCATGAAGAAAAATGCAAAACTCGCTCCGTTGCAAACTTCGCTCAGACACGTTGCTATTTTTCTTCATAACGCAGAATTTTCCCGCCTAAGAGTTACTAAGCTCCCTCCAAATTCACCTGGCAAGAGAATATGCTTCACGCTGGGAACTGGATGTGGAAGTGATAAAGTGGCTGGGATATTGTTACGCAGGAAATATAAACCTCCTTGTGCATAGCCCATGGAGTATCACTTAATTTATGCTAATCGCATAAATTCTTTATATTACAATGTGTATTACTGAGAACGGAGTGAACAGTAATTTAATTTTAAAGGCAAGGTCGAAATTCATCGAGAGTTTCGGCTTGCCTTTTTGAGTATAACAGCGTATATTAAATTTATAGCATTTCTGGAAATACTATAGTTAGAGCGTGTTCGAAAAATCATTCTCCAAAATTGTGACATGCATCTTGCAAAAAACATTTTTCAAACACTCTCTGGCAGATCTTTTCATTTTCTGAATTATTCCTGTCAGGAATAGTCTGATATCTTTTTACGAATCAAGTAAGTTCCCCGTTTTAACTATGAATATATGCCTGGCTTATCCAAGTGTATAAATACCTTCAAAAATCATATCTTATAAACAAGAGCTGTTTTTCGTTTTTGATACTCTTATCTGAAAGGAGGTTCTTTATGTCTTTGTTGATTCGTGTGTTTATTGTTGTCCTGCTTGCGTTGCTGGCTATTGGGGCTGCCCTGCTGGTTTTGGTGTGTTGGGCACTGGCGGCGTGTGCGAGCAGGCGTGATTATTATCTGGAAAAAGATTACCAGGATAAAAGTTATCGGGTGAAGTAGAGGAAGTCAGCGCATGGGCGCTGGGTGTTTCCGATCAGTTTGTTCATTACTTTGCCATTGAAGTATAAGGTTGCGGAGCCGCCGCCGTCCAGGTTGTAGGCGTAGGTACAGCCATAGGATTTGAATATGTTTACCATATCCCAGTGGTTTAAGCCGTTGTAGGTTCCGGTGTCTGTTACAAGGAGAACGTAGTCGTTTGGTTTTACCATTCCTACTGCTGTGCGGGGATAGTATTTCTCTGTTTCTGACCATGGGAGCTGGGCTTCCCCGTTCTGGATCAGGATAGGGCCGAAGTTGTAGGTGTCTTTTACTCCGGCGGCGAGGAGGTCTTTGCCCATCAAGCCTTGTGCGGGAGTATAAATGGTTCCATCGTTTTTGACTGCCATGACGGAGTAACTGGTCATGTAGTCGCCGTAAATGATTCCGTTTTTGATGCACATACCTAATGGAGATGGTTTTCCTGTTCCGTAGTCAAAGGCGCTGCCATTTACGCCAATTACTCCTCCGTTGGAAGATACTGCGTTTGAAGTAGTCTGACGCTGGCCGCCGTAGGTTCCGTTTGAAAGGGCGGATTTCAGCTGTTTGGCGTTGGCTGTTTTTATGTGCGCTACCCAGTATGATATTCCATGAACAGATTTGCGGGAGAGTTTAATATTTAAGGTGCTGCTTTTGTATGTATAGGTGTTTCCGCTCTGGCTGACTGTTGGTTTGGAGTCTGAGGCTTTCACGCGCTGGCCTTTGCTGTTGACATAATAGTTGCCAACCCAGGTATTTGTCGCAAGTACTCCTGTTTTTTTGCTGAAATAGTAATAATATCCGCCTATTTTCTGCCAGCCTTTTGCCATAGTTGAATTGCTGAGGAAATAGTATTTCTTTCCATTTTGGGTAAGCCACTTACTGGCGATGGCAATACCGGAATTATCGAAATAGTAAGTATATTTATCTCCTGTCGCCCAGCGATTGCGGAACATTGCGCCGTTTTTGCGGTTATAATAGTATTTATTTCCGGAGCGTTTCATCCAGCCGGTGAAACGTTTGCCATTGGCTGTGCAGTAGTAATAATATCCTTTGTACTTAAAGGATCCACATATCATTCTGCCTTTTGAATTATAAAAATAATAGGCTCCATTGATCTTCTGCCAGCCGGTTTTCTTCGATGTGATGCTGACTGATGTATTCTGCTGTTTGACATATGTTGCCGCCTGTACAGAAACTGTACGTACCGTGCTACCTGCTGCCACAAATAATACTAATACCAGGAATATAATAAATTTTCTGAGGTTTAATTTTCTTTTCATCCTGCCTCCTGTAATATTTATATTTAGAGTTCTTTTCCTCAATAATTAAAAATTATCGGAACAACGATATAATAATATCAGAATCATATGGTAAATCTGTAATTTTCAGGAATCCATATAGTTGGAAGTTTATGTGCCTCAGGATTTTGACTACACACAAATATCTTATGCAAAACAATAGCATAAAAACCGCTGCATCACACAGCGGCTTTTGGTTCAGGGTTAATAGTTATATGCTCCCTCATAGGCATTGCACCGGTCCAGTTTCCGGGACAGATTCTGGCAGGAACTGCATCGGTCGCAGAATTCCTGTTCATAGCAGGTGGAACAGGCGCACGTCTTACAGGCTTTACGGTCATAACCTGTTTTACTGTTGAGAGGAAGCGTGCTTTCGGTTGCATTGCTCATAAATATCACCCTCCTTATACATTGCTGCCCACTCCACCTATAACAGCTTCAGAAAATAACACAGGCAATTCACCCTTCAAAGCAAAAAATCCTATATCAAATATCCCTGTCATGTATCAGGCGTATGAACAACAATTCTTGTACTTTCATTATACTTTAGCAAAAGGAGAATACAAGTAATTAATAATCTGTTTTCTGGTAAAATCTTCCGTTTATGTAGTCGGTCTTGATAATATTTACAAAGGCTTTCGGATCGATCTCATGTACCTTCTTTACCAAAAACTTCGCTTCTTCCGTAGACACAACAGAATAAATCATGCTGGTCTTCTCATCCGTATAACATCCGGTTCCTTCAAAGCGCGTCGCCGTATGATTCGTAAGCTTAAAGATCTCCTCATAAATCTGGTAAGGTTCCTTTGTAATAATAAACAACGTATGCTTCTTATATCTCTGGTGCAGCATCTGAATCACCTGTGTAGAAGTAAACTGGAAAATAATAGAATACAGTGCCCTGTCCCATCCAAATAACAGACCTGCGATTGTCAGGATCACTGCATTTCCACATAAAATATAATTCCAGATATCCCTGCCACTCTTCTCAGAGAAATAGATTGCAATAAAATCCGTTCCGCCGGTACTTGTATTACCGATCAGGCAAAGACTGATACAAAGACCATTGATCAGACCGCCAAAAATGCTGATAAGCAACGTATCATAAGTGATTGGCTGACTCGGAATAATATCCGTAAGCAGACCTGACAGCACGATCACACAGCAGGAACTGATCGTAAACTTCTTTCCAATAAACTTCAGACCAATAAATACCGGAATCGAGTTCAGTAACACATTAATAAGTGTATATGGTATCGCAATCCCCATAAATGTCTGAAAAATATTCTGGATCAACAGTGTAAGCCCTGTAAACCCTCCCGGAAAAAGACCGCCTGCACGCACAAACGTTTTAATGTTCAAAGCCATGATCGTAGCTGCCAGAACCGCGCAGCCGTAACGCTTAGCCTCGTGTTTTAAATTAAATTCTTTCATCTTTTACATCTCACACTATTCTTATTTTGTTTATTTTGCTTCCCATCTACCGGAAGCACCACATGGCAGAACCAGTCCGTTAGAACTTACCGGAAGCCCGATTTCCTGAGAATCCACACGACCATCAAACTTCTTAAGCTCCGTAGAAAGCATATAAGTCAGAACCGCCGGTGCCAGCCCGGTTGTATAAGAATTGATCAGGAAAAATAATGGATCATCACTGAGAATCTTCGTACAAAGCTTAATCAGATCATGAATACAATCCTCAATCTTCCAGATCTCCCCTTTCGGTCCACGGCCATAAGAAGGCGGATCCATAATAATCGCATCATAATGATTTCCTCTGCGAATCTCACGCTCCACAAACTTCACGCAGTCATCCACCAGCCAGCGGATCGGCGCATCCCCTAAACCGGAAGCCACCGCATTCTCCTTTGCCCAGGTAACCATACCCTTAGAAGCATCTACATGAGTAACAGAAGCTCCCGCAGCTGCCGCCGCCAAAGTCGCACCGCCAGTGTAAGCAAAAAGATTCAGCACCTTCACCGGACGTCCCGCATTACGAATCTTATCTCCAAACCAATCCCAGTTTGTAGCCTGCTCCGGGAAAAGACCTGTATGTTTAAAACTAAATGGCTTTAAATGAAAGGTAAGATCCTTATAATGAATATCCCACTGCTCCGGCAAATCAAAAAACTCCCATTCACCGCCGCCTTTCTTACTTCTGTGATAATGACCATTCATATGTTTCCAGCCCTTATTCACCTTAGGTGTATCCCAAATAACCTGCGGATCCGGTCTCACCAGAAGATAATCCCCCCAACGCTCCAGCTTCTCCCCACAGGAAGTATCAATTACCTCATATTCTTTCCATCCATCTGCAATCCACATCTTCTATTTTATCCTCCTAAATAAGTACATACCTTTTCACATTGGTAACACTCTTCTATTTTTACTGCCTAAAGTATAAAGTAAAACTTTCTCAATATCAAGCAAACCATCATAATTCGCAGTTATAAACAACTAAAGCACTACCATTGATAAAAACGTATTTAGGAATATTTAATGTTTTGGAAGTCGTGAATGTTATAGTTAAATGGGACGCGCAGAAAATATTATAGTTCAGGTGCGGTTTCGGGGTCTAAGATCTTCTAAGTCTGAAAAAATCTGTTAAAAACATGAGCCGGCTTGTCAAACTCGCTCCGTTGCAAACTTCGCTCAGACACGTGATGCAGCCGGCTCATAATGCAGATTTTTTCAGACTAAGAATATCTAAGACACCTGCAAATGCACCTGAACTATAATATTTTCTGCGCTGGTATTTCATAGTGAAACTTTTATAAAAACGCAATACGCTTCGCTATTGCTTATTTTAATTGCATGGATAAAGCAGACACTATTTAAAATTATGTAGAACATACAATTCTCATTTTTCCACAGCCAGTTTCCAGCGCGAAGCAGCATCTCTCCTGCTATAGCAAAAAACAAGCCAGAACTCTATACGAGCTCCAGCTTGCATAATCACACCTTATTTACTTTTCTTCTTCATAGAAGTAATCACAGACTGAATAACAATAAAGAAGCAAAGCAGTACAGAAAGAATAATTCTTACCCACCAGCTTGACAAAGTACCCTGAGTAGTAATCAAACTGGAAATTGTACCCTTAATCAGAACACCAAACAGAGTACCGATTGGAGTACCAACACCACCAGAAAGAAGTGTACCACCAATAACCGCTGATGAAATTGCATCCATCTCAAGACCTTTCGCCTGCTCTACGAAACCTGCACAGCTGTTTAAACAGAACAGGAATCCACCAAGACCTGCAAGGAAACCATCCAGAATATAAGCCTGGAACATAGTCTTCTTAACATTCAGCCCCATCATCAATGCACTCTGACGGTTACCACCGATTGCATAAAGTTTACGTCCAAATTTACGATATTTCAGAAGAACTGCAATAATAATTACAACGATCAATGCAATCACAACTGTCGGTGGAATGTACGCTGGAATGAATTTACCTTTTTTATTAGTAGAACCAAAAGGCATATAGAAACGATAGTTAGCCCATTTCAGGAACAATTCATTCTTAATAGAAATCATATCTGTACTGATGATAGCTGTCATACCACGTCCAAAGAACATACCTGCTAAGGTTACGATAAATGGCTGGATATCAAGATAAGCTACCAGAAATCCCTGTACAATACCAAAAGCAACACCAATCAGCAGTGCAACTAAAACTGCCACATATGTATTAACACCTTTATTCTCCATCAGATCTGCAAGAACCATACAAACAAGTGCGGTTACAGAACCTACGGAAATATCAATACCACCTGTGATCATTACAATCGTAAGTCCACACGCAATAACCAGAAGGCCTGCATTGGATACAAACAGGTTCAGAAACATCTGAGGTTTTGCAAAACCTTTATCAGCAAAGATAATCATGCCTGCGATATACATTACTGCGAATAATGCGATAGTTATCAGAAGCAGGAAGCCGTTTCCTGTCATTTTCTTTTTCTGCATTCCATTTGCTTTCATTACTTCTGACCTCCTTCTGCTGCCACGCTTTTCTTTGCTTTTAAGCCGGCAATATATTTCTTAAATACATCACTCTGCAGAGTAACGATGATGACAACTACGATTGCCTTATATACAGGAAGCTGGTCAGCCTTTACGTTCATTGCATAGAGTGTTGTGGTCAGAGCCTGAATTGTATAGGCACCGATTACAGAGCCGATCAGACTGAATTTACCACCGCCAAGGAAGTTTCCGCCAAGTGCTACTGCAAGGATGGCATCCATTTCCAGGTTAAGACCAATGTTGTTTGCATCTGCGGAATAGATACGGCTGGATGCCACGATTCCGGCAATACCAGCCAGCACACCGCAAATGACATAAGTAAGGAATTTGATCATTGTGGAATTTAATCCAACAAGGCGGGCTGCCTTTCCATTAATACCAACACTTTCAATGTAAAGACCAAGTGCTGTTTTCTTCAGGATCAGGTAAACAATTAAAACTGTGATGATCGCAAAGAAAATAGGAGTTGGGACTGGACACTTTCCAATGTAACCACCTGCCATCTTGAAAGAATCCACACGAATATAAGTAATCTGTCCATTTGTTACAAGCTGTGCAATACCACGTCCGGCTGTATAAAGGATCAGAGTTGCAACCATCGGCTGAATATTCAGCTTAGCTACCAGAAATCCATTGAATGCACCACATAATGCAGATGCAAGAAGTGCTGCAATCACTGCAATAATAATCGAGTTCTGATACTCATTTACAGAAACCTGTCCGCCGGAAAGAATCTGGCAGCAAACTGCAGCTGCTACAGCCATGATTGCACCAACACTGATATCCTGCCCACCGGATGCCGCTGTTACCAGTGTCATACCGATTGCAAGGATAACCAGCTCTGAAGCACGATTGATAACGTCAATGATATAACCGTAAAGTACACCGTTTCGAATAGATACATTAAAGAAGTCCGGTGTCTTGATCACATTGAGCAAAAGTACGGCGATGAGACACACGATAGGAAGAAACAGACGCGCACTTGTTATTTTCTTTAATTTACTCTTATTCATTATTTATCGTCACCTCCGGCAATAGCTTTCATAACTCCGCTCTGGGAAAGTTCATTCTCTTCCAGCTCGCCTACCTTCTGACCGTCACGAAGAACTGCCATACGGGAACAGGTACGGAGCATTTCCTCAACCTCTGAGGAGATAAATGTAACTGCCATTCCCTGATCTGCAAGATCAAGAACCAGTTTCTGGATTTCAGTCTTTGTACCGATATCAATACCTCTGGTGGGCTCATCCAGAATCAGATAATCCGGATTTGTCAGAAGCCATCTTCCAAGGATAACCTTCTGCTGGTTACCGCCTGACAGACTCTTGATCGGTGTTTCACGGCTTGCAGTCTTGATCTGCAGTAATTTAATATACTTATCGGCTGCTTCATCCATTTCTTTTCTGCTTAATGGATGGAACATACCCCGTTTAGCCTGGAGCGCTATAATAATATTTTCTCTTACAGAAAGATCTGCAATGATACCTTCTGCTTTTCTGTCTTCCGGAAGATATGCCATACCAAGTTTCATGGCATCCAGAGGACTGTTGATCTTTGCTTCTTTTCCCTTTACCTTAAGGGTTCCTGTCTCAGCCTTATCTGCACCATAGATTGCACGAACCAGTTCAGAACGTCCGGAACCAAGAAGTCCTGTAAGACCAATAACTTCTCCCTTGTTAATAGTAATGTCGAAGGGTTTAATGGTTCCTTTATGGGAAATTCCTTTTGCTTCAATAACAGGTTCAGGTTTTCCCTGTTTCTTATCTTTGTGCTCGCCTTTAATATCAGCAAGATCATCAAAATCTTTACCCATCATCTTGGCAACCAGCATAACTCTCGGAAGATCCTTTGTCTCATATTCTCCTACCAGTTCGCCGTTACGAAGAACTGTAATTCTGTCGCAGACTGCATATACCTGTTCAAGGAAATGGGTGACAAAGATAATACCTACTCCTTCGTCACGAAGTCTTCTCATAAGTACAAACAGCTTCTCAACTTCATCGTCATCCAGTGATGAGGTTGGCTCATCCAGGATCAGCACACGGCATTTCATATCAACTGCACGTGCAATTGCGATCATCTGCTGGATAGCGATGGAACATTCTTCCAGCATCTGTGTTGGCGGCACATGAATGTCCAGGCTCTCAAGAAGCTTTCCTGAGCGCTCATTCATCTGCTTCCAATCAATCATTCCCATCTTTCTCGGCTCTCTGCCGATAAATAAATTCTCGGCTACAGTCAAGTTCGGGCAAAGGTTTACTTCCTGGTACACTGTACTGATACCGTTTGCCTGTGCCTCCTGCGGAGAATGATTTAAAATTGCATTGCTGTTTCCGGCCATATGAATAGAACCGCTTTCAAATTCGTGAACACCGGTCAGCACCTTGATCAGTGTTGATTTACCTGCACCGTTCTCACCCATCAGTGCGTGGATCTCACCTTTACGAAGGGTAAAGTCCACATGGGAAAGGGCACGAACGCCAGTGAAATTTTTGGAAATATCGCGCATCTCCAATACTACATTTTGTTCCATAATCTTTCCACCTGCTTTCTATACTGGTTTTTACCCCTCATCGCTGAATTTTTTTCAGCAAAGCGGGTTAATTCATGGCATAAAGGTAGCGTGGTCCGCAACCCGGGTTTCTCCGAATTATGAACCACGCTCCGGATTTACACTAATAATTAGTATGCACGTCCATCAATGATGTCCTGTGTAATAGTTGTTACTTCATAGTCAGCGTCGTCAACTTTGATAGATGTAACTGTATCATCAGCTGCAAACATTTCTTCATCTACATAAGCCTGTTTGTCAACCTCTTCGCCAGCTTCAAGCTTCTCGATGATTTCCTGTACACGTGGTCCGTGTAATGGGTTACACTCTGTATCCAGTGTGATCTTTCCGCTTAATGTATCTGTAAGACCAGCGTTTGTTGTATCGAAGGACATTACAAGGATCTGGCCTTCTTCTCCACCAACCTCATAACCAGCTGCTTCGATGGCATCAATTGCACCAAATGCTTCGTTATCATTCTCACAGTAAACAACATCAATGTCATCACCGCTCTGTTTCAGGATAGATTCCATAACTTCCTGACCTTTGGCCTGTGTAAATTCACCTGACTGCTGTGCAAGTGTTGTCCAGTTGTCATGAGCCTCTACCGCATCGTCAAATCCCTGTGTACGTCCGATCTGAGCAGATGCACCGATTGTTCCCTGGATATCAACAAGATTGATTTCTTCATCTCCACGTCCTTTTGCTTCCAGATATGCATCCAGCCATGCCATAGCTTTCTGACCTTCAAGTTTGAAGTTTGATCCAACCCATGCTGTGTAAAGGCTGTCATCAGATACATCAACCATACGGTCTACGATGATTACTGGGATTCCTGCGTCTTTTGCTTCCTGGAGTACTGTATCCCAACCTGTCTCTGTTACAGGAGCAAGTACGATATAGTCAACTTCCTGCTGGATGAAGTTACGGATTGCTGTTAACTGGTTTTCCTGTTTCTGCTGTGCATCGTCGAAGATTAAGTTGTATCCGTTCTCTTCGCTGAATGTGGATTTCATGGATTCTG